>Ga0247847_1000001_pt1 | contig 147725 bp, 165 predicted proteins | sample PFST25metaG_FD_186002 | JGI IMG/M metagenome (GOLD analysis project Ga0247847, IMG submission 186002) | Peat soil microbial communities from Stordalen Mire, Sweden - P.F.S.T25 | ecosystem: Environmental > Terrestrial > Soil > Wetlands > Peat | place: Sweden: Norrbotten County, Stordalen Mire...
TAGTGTTCACTAGGGAATCCCACGCTTCTTTATCGTCGAGGACTACTTCCTGCTTCATAGTCATTATTAGCTCAACAACTTTCATATACGCAACAGCCTGACCATTAGCATATGAAGCAGCGGTTCCGACAGACTCTATTTCTTCTTTCTGAGCTTGTTCAATTCCTTCCTTGCAAAGTTCTAACACATGTTTAAGAACATCTTTATCTGTATCAGCCATTTTTTGTCACCATTTACTCCGTGCTCTTAGGATGCCGCTTTATTTCCTCAATCAGCACGCACTTGCACGAAATTAATGCTTATCCGGGCACTTATTTATTGTAATAACTACCTAAACTAATCGGTTTTGCTCGTTTAACTGCAGTTTTTCCACCTAAAACGGCACGTTTGCATACACATCCTGCAAGTCCTAGTCGTTGAATTTCAGGTAAACTGCAGCTGTATTAATGTTTGAATGCCCAAGCACCTGTTAGCGCCTTATGTCAACTCCGTGCCGCACGCTAACCACGCATCCGCCCAGTACTCCATATAATCGTCAAAAACGTGCTCCAGCAGCGGATGCTTGTAGAATCGCCAATCGACTCCAGAAACGCCGTGCGTGAGTAGATAGTGCTTGTTTGATTGATCCCACTGCAGTATGTAGGCTCTGTTTTCGACTCTGTGTTATTTCTTTTTTGAAAGCTGCAGCCTTCTCGAACTGCATCTTTCTTTACTCGTTAGACCGGGGGAATCTAGACGCGCAAATGAAAAATGTTATACATTCCACTCCGGTCCGTCAAGTTCATCCACTCTTCAACCTACGCACCCCATGCTGGGTCTCGGGGGAAGTTCTAGAAAGCGCGGAATTGATCAAGGACTGTGATGCGCTTGTCCCATCTTTCCATCTTGTTTTACTTCGGGACTTTAGTAAAGTCAAAACTTACTGGCTACACAGCGATGTTATAGAGTACGCAGCTTATTGATGATATAGGGCACGAATCCACTAAAAACGCTTAATACGTTGCGCGTAGGGGATAAGAATAATGACACGCGGGATCGAACGCGACGATTGTAACATAGATAATGTAGACGAGCTTCACGCCATGCGCGACGAAGCTTTAACGAATGTGAAAGCGCCGCCTCCTAGTGAGTATGACATAGCGCAGTTTAAAGAAGCGTTTGCCGATAACGAAGAAGACTCTGATTATGATAGGCAAGAGCGAAACGCTAAACAACGGGCTTTAATCTGGTATTCCGATACACTCTATAGCGCGTCGGAGCTGCTCGTGATTATGCCCAAAGTCGTACCGGATTATCACGAGTTTGACGGCAGTAAGACGATTCAATTATTAACCAGTATGTATCCAGAAGCGTACTTTTTACCTGGTAGAGAGTATGGCGTCGCTATCTTCATTTATCCTCCGAATGGTACGACGGCGTTAAAGAAGCCGAATGAAATAGAGATGGAACGCCTTAAAGCGAATAGCTACACGATTCACGTGACACAACGCGAGGGTGAGCTAATACACGTAATAGAATTATGGTTCGACTGAGCTGAGAAATTATGACACGTGGAAGCGAACGCGACCCCGTTATTGATGGAAAAGCCCCAGCGCGTTATCTGGGTAAATGGGCACTATAAACACTGCGCAGCGTGTCACACCGCTATAGACATTACTTCTACGCTTTGCGGCGACTGCGTGAAGCATTTACAGGCGCGCGATGATTTCTTTAAATTCATATTCCGATGACGCGATCAATACGCGTCATAATTTGTCTAAGAAGAATACGGGGTAAAAAATATGGGTAAACATTCAAACATAAGCGACGTATTATCCGACGCCATAAGCGAGATAGATGATATTTTACGCAGTGATACTGATAGATACACAGGAACGCTCCGCTTTAGGATTCTGTGGGCGCGGGCGGTGATGGATCTAGTAAGAGCTGAATTAGACATGCCGCCGGAGTTTTGACGGACGACGACGAATAACGCCGCCCTGTCGGAGTCTCAATAGAGCCCCCACATATTGCTTCTGGAGTCGGAGCCCGTATTAGGCTCCGGTCACTGTGTCAAATTCGTTAACAAAGCGTTCAGATGTTGCTAAGTAGGTTGGAGCCTCAATAGGCTTGCACTGACGTAGAATTTTGCAAATGATCTGAAAGGAAAAAATAAAATGTAATAAATAGAATCACGGGATTATGCGATACACAAAAAATGAAAGAAAATACATTAAATCTTGGTAAGATGGAAGAAAAAGACCTGTACGCCACTATATTCAAACGGAAGTCCATCAGGAAGTACGATTTAGACTCTCTTGATGAAGATACGTTGAAGGAAATCAGAGAGCATCTTGAAACCTTAAAACCGTTGCATAAGGACATTAATATTGAATTTAAGATTGTATCCCCCGATGCTGTTATAAGAAGGACGATGAGAAAAGCACCGCACTATATAGCTGTTTTTTCAGAGGTAAAAGAGGGTTATCTAAGCAACGTAGGATTCACGCTACAGCAGATGGATCTATTTTTTTCTGCTAATGGATTGGGTAGTTGCTGGCAGGGGATCCCTACTCTCAAAAAAGAAGGTTTGGCACGTTCACATCTGAAATTTATCATATTAATGCCCTTTGGAAAGCCACAGGAAACATTACACCGAACAAAAACTTCCCAATTCAAGAGAAAATCACTCCAGGACATAGGTGACATTAAAGGTGCAGATGATTTATTGGAAACAGCTCGTCTGGCTCCTTCTGCACGTAATGCACAGGAGTGGTTTTTTACAGGTGATGAACGTTTAATTCATGCATATTACCGTAAACCAGGCTTCATCCCAGGACTTTTAATCAAAAAATATCCCCCCATGGATGTGGGAATTAGTCTTTATCACTTGAAACTTGGTGCGGAACATTTTGGCAAGGAAACTGAAATTATGTTTGATAACCCGGAGGATAATAATCTCAATAATTATGAGTATGTTGCTAGTTTGCGCTTAACATAGTCAAATTCCCTGTTTCGTTCTCCAGTGATTTCTATCAATCTTTCGGCTCCGATTCAATAGCTTCTTTTTCCGTTATGGCTTAAAAAAAAAGAGTTTGTGCCAGATACTTTTCCCCGCCACTTCCTTACCCTTGTAGTACGCTGCCCTTTTTGCTATCTCCCCACGTGATGGGATTGCTCCTAACTGCTGCAGTACTCGAAAAAAGAAGCACGCTACTGGCTTTAAATCGAAAAAAGAAATAACGAGCTAGGAGTTAAGGAGAGATAAAACTAAGCACGCTATATCTCTCCCTGATATGCGGACTACCTCAATCGTGTTGCTTGCATTAGAGTGTGACCATGATGTTTTCGTCTTCAACCTTTAGTTGGTAGGACGGTACATCCTTTATTTTTGGATGTAAAAATGCCACTTTCGGACGAGTAACCACCTTGCCAGTAGTGACGTCGAACTGTGCATTGTGCCCAGTACATGTAATAATATTGCCGTCTAAAACGCCTTGCGAAAGGGGGTTGCCCATGTGGCTGCACTTATTGCTACTGGCATAGTAGTTGCCGTTCACGTTTGCTATCAAAATCTGTGTGCCTTCAACCTCAACCTCTTTCATGGTGCCGACTGGAACCGCTGACGTTTCAGCAACCTTCACATAATCTGCACTCATAATCTTACCTCTTTCTCTTTTGACAAACTCGGTACTTACCTCTGGTGCGTTTGCGTGAACATCTACCCCTCTCTCCGTTGGAAAGGAGAATGTTCAAAAAAAAACGCTACAGATGCTGGGCAAATATGTAAACTACTTTCGAGTAACAGTTACTGTTAGCCGTTGATTTATATGACGCTACTCTCCATTGATTGAAGCGAGATTTAAAAAGGACGCCATACGGTTAGATCAAACCAGTTACAATAATCAAGATTAACGCAGCGGCCATAATTTGGCGTCCTTTGTGACTTATTTTGCAGTTCCTCACCACATTGAGAGTAATACTGCACACCGTCGCGGTTTTGGAATTGACAATTTTCGCACCACTCTTTCGTCACCATATTCCTCCGACTTCCGCTTGAGCAGTTATTGGTTTTAAATTACATACGCTTATTCAAGAGGCGGGAGGTAGCTTAGCAATTCCTATCCTGTCACCCTTGCCTTCTTGGGTCAGATCGTGAACAGAGCCCATTAGGTGCTTGAAATCGAAAAAAGATCGAGCGCAGATTAGCTTGGACTACTTACGCGTTTGACTGGCTGAGGATTTCTAGCTTTCGGCCAACCCTTCAAAATAAGTAAAGTCAATAATGCTGTGACGTATTAAGCTACACGCCTAAGTTACAGCTCGCTACTATTATTGTTTGACTTATAAGGCTATCTTTAACGATATTTATACTCGAGATGCACTGTTAGAAACAGGTATCGGAAGCTGAGGGAAAATTTTAGATGAGCATTCTTGTGAATGTAATAATAAGCATAAATGTTCTGGTAGTAGCATACATCATAGCTTCGCTTTACTATCCTATGCTGGCAGGAGGCGCAGCATTTAGTCCTACTCCGAGGGAGATTGTAGCTGAGGCTCTTAAACTGGCAGACCTTAAGAAAGATGAAGTCTTCTACGACCTTGGATGTGGAACAGGAGAAGCCCTTATAGAAGCCTCAAAGTTATGCGATCATGTGAATGGAGTTGAGATAGAGCCCATTCGATGGTTTATAGCCAAGCTCAGAGCAAGAAAAGCCGAAGTCATTCTAGGAAACCTTTTCAAACAAGACATTTCTGACGCTGATGTTATATTCATATTCCAATACCTAGGAAGGATAAACAACAGAATCGTGATGAAAATAAAGGCTGAAACACGAAGCGAAACAAGGATCGTAAGCTATTGGCACCCTATAGAAAATATGGAGCTCATCAAACGCCAAAACAAGATTTTCATTTACAAGACTTGAAAGGTTCTGTCAACATGTTTTAGGGGCTACGCCTTTCCATTACTCCATATATACGTCATGCATGTGCTCAGGCAGCAGATGCTTGTAACGCGCCCACTTGACTCGATCCGAAGCTGCTGTCGGAGCCCGTGATTCTTCTGGTCGCGGTCAAATCCATCGCTCAACGTGCACAACGTAACTTTATTTCAAAAAAGCAACGCTTATCGCCTAGGTTCCTATGCAGTTGGATAAGTCTTGTATTTCGCGATGCTATCGGTGGCATAATTCGCAACGTAACGGAGTCCGATCCTGGTCTTGTCATCGCTGACACTCATCATAAAGCTCGCAACTTACACAGTAGATCATTGTATTTAACGAGGATACCAGGGCGCCAAGCGTAACCGAAGTGTTTAGCGAAAGTAATCGACGAGAGCGCGCCCTAGAATCACGTAAATCAAAAAAAGAAATAAAAAAGAGGGGCCTCGAAGGGCCTCTCACCGTCTTATCAGTAGATAGACTAAGCCAGCCAAAAGTGCCGGTATTCCAAGTCCGAGAAGCGAAAACTCCGAAACAGGTTGGGCAGGTAAGCTCGCGACGCTGCTCGTTTGAGCTGAAGGAACTGATATTCCTGGCACAGAGGAATTCTCACGCGCTGTAGATATTCCTGAATTAGAGTGTGAGACATTAGAGGGGGCATATGCTTGCCCCACCGTGGGCGTTGCTGTAGCCTTTACCGTTGTTTTGACTGCTGCCTTTACCGTGGGCGTTGCTGTAGCCTTTACCGTTGTTTTGACTGCTGCCTTTACCGTGGGCGTTGCTGTAGCCTTTACCGTTGTTTTGACTGCTGCTTTTACCGTGGGCGTTGCCGTTGGTATTGGCGTTACCTTAGGTGCCGGTGTTGCGGTCGGCTTGACGGTTGGCGTCGTGGCTGTCCACGCCAGCTTATCAGTGCTCCAGCTTCCACCATTGCCAAAATCAACAATTGAATTGTATTGTCGGTATACAAAGAAGCCGCCGTTGAGCCAGGCGGTCTTGGCTGATGTGCTGACGCCATTTCCTGAAGCTGTATTCCCTAAGTTCGCAGGACCTGCAGCGTCATTGTACCACGATCCGGTTCCGGCAAGAGCGCCACCGCTCTCGTCCCAGTGCGTTTGATGCACGGGCGCGTTTCCATCCTCACCGATCCAGATCGCTGGATATGGCTCATTTCCCGGGCCCGCACGTGAGTCCCACGCAATTTGAACATAGTAATTGTGGCCTGCGCGAAGAACGGTATCAGTTGGTATATACCACCGTGCGCCGCTGCCACCAGTTGTAGCACGGTAGATGGTAAGGTAGCCCTGATTAGGGCCCTTGTAGGTGTCGATTTCAATCATAAAAGCGCCATACGCTTTGTCCCAGATTTTTTGGAAGCGCTGGCCTGTCACTCCGGTGTAGTGAAACCCTATCTCCCACGACGCTGTGTTTTGGTTACTTGTTGCACTGCCGGCTGGGATGGAGATAAAATCATTTTGCCCCATATCACCCCAATATGGGAGTCCGTTTGATTGAGTTCTAAATAAGCTAGGGGTGCTAACGAACGCGTTATAGCTGGCTCCTGCAGCTCCGTTGTTGACCCATGTTGATCCCGCTTGGGGGACATAATATATGGTGGGGGTCGGCTGTGCAGCAGCCGGTGTGATTAACAGCCCCGCGACAAGCGACGAGGCCGCCAACAAAAGAAGCATTCTAAGGGCTTTTCTTTTCGCATATTTCAACTAAACACCTCGGTCTGGTATTTCAGTGTACCTAAACGACGGCGAGCATCTATATAACAGTTCCTACCATTTATTTTTATAAAAAAGCTGAATAATTAATATTATCGCTTATTTTTTAATTTAAAGCGTTTTAAGTTAATATAAGTAACTTCAACATAGTTTAGGGTTAGTTATACAGTTTTAACGCGCAAAAATAGAGTTGCCATCGGGAGCTTATTCCATCTAGATGACACCGCTCAGCGCGCTCACCTTCTTTTAGGTCAGAGGGGCCTAAAAGCTAACGGAATCTTCAGAACCAGATAGGCTGTCGCAAAACAGAGCGGAACCGTAATCACCGTGCCAGACCGAACTTGAGCAGGTGCTCGAGAGAAAGTCCCATCAGCGCTACGGCAACGAATACGATGATTGGGGGCCTGCATTAGGCTTCAACTCTGTGTCGAATTAATCTTTGAAAGCGTTCAGTGTTAATAGGCCGGTCCCAGCCGCAACAGGAGGACTATGACCTAGTTAAAGCTTGTTCGCGAAAAAAGGAGGAGGGCCTACCCTTTCAGTACACCTTTATTCAGGTCCACTCGTGGCCCTTTTCACACCTGTGCTTCCCTTCGTGCTTTGCGTCTTCATGCGAGCAGACAATTTCGCCACCACACTCAGGGCACGTGACGGTGCACTTAATGATTTCATTTTGCTTATCATCCTCTGCCATTGTTCCACCTCCTGTGATTACTAATTAAATCGTAGCGGAGTATAAAAGTAGTGTTGCAAATTCAGCTACCGCTGGTGGTAATCAGCAGGCACCCCCCATCTTTCCGTTACATGATACTGAGGCACTGTTAAGTCGAAGAAAACCCAAATGGGGGCATTATCTAACTGAGGATGCGCTGCAAAAAAACTGTCGCCATAGCGTAGGGCTTCAAGAGCTAAGGGCAATTCATCTTGAAAGATTTTATATCGCAATGGAGCAGATCCAAAAACAAACCCGCCACTCACGTGACAATAGACGTGTAAGGCCGGCTCTGCGTCAGTGCCTTTTGCACTCAGCTAGCAGATCTCTGATGAGCCTTGTATACCAACCACAAATCTGTGATTCATTGCAATCTGGGCCATTGTCAAAAAGAGCTCAGCTATGATATCGGAGTAGGTTAACGTATAAGGCCGTGGGGAGATCGGATCCGCGGGCGGAATCCCAGCCGCGTATTTGACATGCAACTTTTCCGGCCGCAATCTATTCTCGCGTCTGTGCGTATCCATTGATTCGCCTGCCATTCAAACGTCCTTAAATTCAATCTCGTAGCCGAATTGGAAGCCTATGTGCTTATCAAAAAGGGGATTGTCAACCCGTTGACGGCAGCATGCCAGAACTGCCTCACCAATATTTGCTGTCTATGCTTTGTGAGGAAAAAAATGCCGCTCTCCGGTGAAGCAAGAGAACCGCTATGAAATGCAACCCGCTGTCTTAGCTTATCCAATCTACTTCTCGCTTTCATCAGGAGCGGAAGTAGCGGGAACATCAGTTGCCGACTGTGGCTGGGCAAAACCATCTGCCAAATGACTGCTAGAAGTGACTTCTGCCTCTAGTTGCTGCAGCGAAATGCCGTTCTTCTCCAGCAAGTGGATCAGCATACGAGTATGGCGCAGCAGTTCCGCGTCTTGAGCGGAGAGATGCCGTATAACCTGTTCAATATCGTTATAGCTGCTCATAGTCGTATTAAACTGTTCGTCCGCCTGAAGTTCAGACTTTCGTCCTAAGACGTTCTGCCCAACCATGATAATCGGTAGCAAGGTCAGCTGAAGGAATGTTTGCGAAATCCATACCACAAGCAAGGCGACGATGGGGCTAAGCAGGCCAATTATGGCCATCAATCCAACGACAGCAAGCGCTGCAAACGTATATGCCGTCCACATCGTACCAACCGTCTTAGTAAGCCCAACTGCAATCCGCGTGTTGATGCCAGCCGCCTTTTGCTCAGCCTCGTGAAGCAGATTGACATTGCGTGGCTCGTACGGGTGATGTTCGTGTTCAAACAACGCGCTAGTATGGCGATGTGGGTGCGCCGGTGGTACAATCTCTGTTTTGACAGAGTTTGAAGTGGTCTCTCCTTGCATACTAATTATCCTCCGATTGCTACAATTTGCCTATGTGTTTCTATGTTAGCGCCGCACAGTTTACCACAGCAGCGCCGTATACCGCCGCCGCCGCAGCCTATGGACCGGCTTCATCCGGAATAACTTCTGTGCCCTTTCGCCCGAGGTCGAGCCGGCCCCACGGACTTGGCGGAAGTGGAACGCGCTCGTATTCAGGATCGTGTTCCCATTTAAGCCACACACTTTCGTACTGATCAGGCAGCGAATTCGAGCCGGCAATCTTCAGTCGCTCTCGGACAAAGGGTTTGAGTTCCCTCTTTTGCTGACGAATGGTAAGCAGAATCTCTGTGTCAACCCGCGGGGCTGCTAGCCAATCAGGGACGATGCTCCGCACGTGAAACCGCTGGAATGAAAAAAAGCCTTCTGACGGCGGTTCTTCAGCGTCTGCCCATTGTCTGATAAGCTCGTGCTCGTTTCTCCATATAGTGACGCGTCTGGACGTGATCTCGCCTGTGAGTTGCTTGCATCTGTCACGCCGCTGATCTGGTGCGTCAATTTCGTCAAACGCACACATGTAGCCTTGATCCGCGTTGATCTTAAGGAGCCCAAAATCAAGCTCGGCCATACCATGAACGGGAACTAAGGGGGCGATAACCGTCAGCGTGGGTCGCACATTGCCTCGGCGCGTGCCTTTCAGATCGCCTGACGTGATCTCATCAAGCACAATCGCTGCGGAACGGTTCGCGACGTCGATCACGTCAAGACCACCGCCGCTGCTCCAGTCCCGTTCGCTCGTGCCAAAGTCGTCCGTCCTGATATCGAATAAGCTGCTCGTGCTCCAGTCTTCAGACTGGGAATCGACAATCCCGTCTCTCCCCGTTTGAGTGAGTCTCGGGAAACAAAGAATCGCATAAATATGGTCCGCACCGCAGTCTATAACCCCTTGAACAGGGACCACCTCTCTGAAGCTGCCATCGACATACCATTCGCCGTCCACTTCAACTGGCGGAAACATCACCGGAACTGCTGCTGATGCCAAAGCAGCTTTGATAAGCTTCTCTTTTGATTCGCAGAGAATGTTTACTCGTTTATGCGTGTTCGGCGTGTCGAGATCCGCGTCGCACGAGCTGTTATAAAAACAGGTTTGTGTTCCCGTGCGAAGGTTCGTCGCGTACAGGCGAAGGGCGATTTTTGACGTCAGCGCTGCTCCAACGTCTTGCGCGTCGTCTCGCATCTTTTCTTCAAGCTTCTCTGTCGAGTACAGTGCGCGCGCTTTTCTCACGTCGGCAAACATCTTCGTGAGGTCCCTCATCCCACTGCATACGATAGCGAGGGCCCCTTCCCGGGACGCGCAAATGAACCGTGCTGCCGCCCCGACCCACGAACCTGCTGCCCCGTCAACTACGGCGCCAAGAACGGGAGCGATGCTTTCCGACCATTCGTGTTGCGGGATCAGATCGTCACTGAGATTTACGTCCGTCACCCAATATTTTTCAAGCTTGGCGGCACAACCTTCGCCGGTGGCCACAATCGTCGCGTTGATAGCGCCGATTGAGGTGCCAGAAACGCACGCAATATCTGATAAAATCTCCTTTTTGTCCAGATATTTGAGCGCCCCGACTTGGAAATCACCGAGCGTTCCACCTCCGCCAAACACGATGCCTATCGGCATACGTTCACCTCCTAATCTACGGTTTTTGCAACGCGATGGGAGTCCTGCTCTCAGGCGAGTTAAACTCTGAATATGTGTGTGGAAATCAGACCGTATTAACCGGCACCTTTTGCAGCTTCTTGAACAGGCCTCGGGATCGTTTAAAGCGTACTGACAGATTGGCGAACATTGCGGTAGGACTCGATTCGCAGCGCGAAATCATGACGCCTTTCTAGGAAAAAAAGTTGTTGATTGCGAGTGTTTTTAGCTTAAAGGCAATGCGAAGGGCGATGTGCCAAGCCTATAAGCTCTGCAGAGCGGCTAGCTCCTCGAAGCGCAGTAAGCATACCCGCAAACCTGCCTATCTCTTGTTGGCCTTATGCCGTTGTCTTTTTTTGTCAATTAAAGGCTAATCTGAAGGCTGGCAAGGCTGCGATTGTTACGACAGGGCCCAGTCTCTTATATACACTTCATATACATTCTCCGGCAGCCGATGCTTGTAGAATCGCCAATCGACTCCCGAAACGCCGTGAGTGAGTCGGCATCTGTATAGATAGAACGTCTTCCCGATAAGCAGTTGCTTTTCAAGCTAGCATCGGAGCCGCAGAGGATTTCCAGGAAAAGAGATCCTTCAGATATCATAACCTGTGGCCGAATTGTACTGTTCTCTTATCCTCTTCGCAGTATCGCCGGGCACTCTCTCCTCCAGCAGGTCTAGAAACATCCCGGCAGCCTCTGGGGAGATGCACAGCAAGCACTCTGAGCCGTCCAGGATAAGGTCGGCCAGATACTTGAGGTCCTCTGTTGATAGCCTCTTCAGCCGGTCCTGTAAATCCTCATCGTCGGTTGCAAAATGCATGGAAACCGGTGGCAGGATGGAACGGTAATGGGTGGGCATACTCGCCTCCGGGGCAAGCTTCCTTAAGATCTCGTTATCCTTCTCATTGAGCTTTCTCATGTGCGTCCTCTTGAAAGGGAGTAACCATTCTCGTAGTAATATCTTGCGACACCCCGTGGACAGATCGCAGTGCCTTTGCTGCCCAGCCAAGATTTCGATGCATAATGAGTGGATGGCGCCTACCTGCGGCTTAAGATGTTGCGAACCGCGTATCTCTCCAATACTTCAAATACACATGAAATACGTACTCAGGCAGCGGAGACTTCCACTCACCCTACGCGCTCACAAAAGCTTTATCACATCTATTTCATCTCTCAATAAATTATGAGCGTTGAGCTCAGTTCACTTGAAAAGACGTTGGTAGTCCCGCTGTGGCACAGAGCACAGACAAGCAAAGCACACCCTGAGCTACTGAACGATGTTAAAGCTATTGAGCTCGTCAACCATCTTGACTACAATTTTTCAATCTTCGAGCAGCGCTTCACTGTTGAGGATAGCTTCAGGTCTGCGGCACGAGCGCGGCAGTTCGACGACAAGCTTCGAGCGTACATGAGCACACATCCTGATGCGTCGATAATGAATCTCGGCGCAGGCCTCGATACAGCCTTTTACAGGGTCGATAACGGATCCATTGAATGGTACGACCTCGATCTCCCGAACGTCATCGCTCTGCGCAAACAATTACTGCCTGAAACCAATCGAGTCAAGTACATCGCCAAGTCGCTGTTTGATATAAGCTGGTGTGCCGATATGGAGCACACCGATAACGGCATCTTCATAGTAGCAAAGGGTATTTTGTGGTTCTTTGAAGAGGCGGAGATTAAGCGCTTTTTCTCATCACTCGCTGATGCGCTGCCGGGAGCAGAGCTTATCTGTGAGGCCAGCTCTACGCTTGGCGCGCCGATTGTCAATGACTCATTAAGGTCCGTTGATATGGAGGTAGAAGTGAAGTGGGAGTTGGGGGACGCACGCGTCATTACCCAATGGGACAGCCGCCTAACGCTCATCGACCAGACTCCGGCCTACTTAATTCCGCGAGATCCAGCGTGGGGAGAGCAAACCGTGGAAAACATAGATGCGAGCGAGCTGACCAACACTTTATCTATTGTTCATCTGTGCGTGTAATGCCCCCGCGTTTTGCGACACTCAACTCGCTGAAGACTAAAAATCATGACAATGTTTGAAACGGCCATCTTTCCAATACCGCATATAAACATCATGCACGTTATCAGGCAGCGCATGCTTGTAATGCCCCCACTCGCTCGATCTAGAGCCGCTGTCGGAGCCTGTATTAGGCTCTTTTTATGTGCGTGTCCAATCTGTCCTGTACATCCTTCGAAGTGCTGAATAAGCGGGTTTGGGGCAAACTCTGCTAAGTCAGATCAGGCTTATTTTCCGAAAACAACCGACGTTATCCGCGCCCTAATCGGTTGTTCCAAGCCTTAAGGCCGCCAACTCTACAACGTAAACCGTTTGAGCTTCGCAAAGACTCCTCCTTCCCGCCTCTGGAAGGAACGAGCACGGCAACAACAACAATGGTACTCGCAGGGCCTATAACGTTGGGATATGGGGCGTCAGTTCGGCCCAGTCGCTGCCGACGGCCTTTTTAATGAGTTCCTTTGTGCCGGCGAAGGCAGGTGCCGGCATCACCATCTGCCAGATACGGGTCATGTTCTCACGATCGTCATGCCCCATCAACGGGAACATCCACGCCACTACTTCCGGAAACCGCTCCTGGGGAACCGTGCTGGACATGATGCCAACCGCCTTCCCTTGCTCGGGCCAAGGCGACTCGTTCGGTGAAAATCCGGTGGAGGTGGGTATCCTCCTTACCCAGGTGGATATTGAGATGAAAACGGAACGCAGCGGTGGCCCGGGCTGTTGTTAACGGGTCGCGTGAAGCGTACGTTTTACTCAACTCGTCAAATGCCGAGTCCAAACCACGGTGGTCTTTCACATAGGCCTCAGCAACCAGCGGCGACATCCTCGAGCACGGGGAAGATAGCTAACTCTTCTCTGTGGGCGAGCCAGACCAATACTTCGTTGAAGAACCGGAAACGCTCGACGGTGGCGGCAAGACCCTCATCTCCCCGTGCTGCGTCCAACGCTGCGGCATCAATACGCTCCATGTCATGCCCGAACGCATTGTGAAGCGCCCGTATCGCATCCACAGGTTCTGCCACGACAATTCCCCCTGTGTTTTAATTATAAAAGATTACCTCTCTGAATGATGCAGATCCTATTCCCCACACTGAAGAGTGAACGTATAACGCGTTTCGTGTCCATTTGCGCAAGCTTTCCAAGGTAAACGTACGTTCCTTGTTTTCTCTGCCGTCAAAAAGAGTTTCCGTGATGCCGTCGTATCCGACTAGAACGTCACCTTCACTTTGCAGGCCTGAGTGCGTTTCGTCGTGCGATTCTATGAAACTCTCTTCTTCGTCCGGCAATCCGGTTTACTCTCAGAAGTATCTACGTTGAACGCACCAAAACCAACAGCGTGGAAACGGCTCAGGGAAACAGCTCACGCAGATTGATCTTAAATTCGCCCAGTTTTCCACCGTAGTTACCCGCGGAAATTCCGACGACACCGTCGATGTCCAAGGTGGCCTCAATTCCTTTCTTCATCGCCTCTCTAACTGTTTCAAGCGACGTTCCGTTAATCACTATCTCGGGGATATACCGGACGCCCTCTGGAACCTTGTGGATCTCCCTCAATCTGTGTTTAAGCGAAGGACAGAAGGGATCATTTGTGGTAGGACCTATCAACGGAAAATGGGTTTCAGGCTTCGAACCTGCAGCGCACACATCGAAAGGCGTCACTACGCCCGTTACGCGGTGAATTGCATGCAGGGCATTTTCTCCAGCTTTTCTTAGAGCTTCTTTTGTTGAACACATGATCCAGAAATTCGCACCCATTACGCCATGGGCGTACCCCAAACGCCTTTCAATGATGAAATCTGGGACCATAAGTGGCACAACAATAACGTTTCTACCAAAGCGTTCTTCCTCCCATTCATGTCCGTCTCCGCAATGCCCAATCCGCTCCATCATATCCATTTTACCCTCTGCGTTCCGTAACGCATCGAAGACCGCGGTGAAGGGTTTAACAAGTATGTCTTGGCGAATCCTGTAGGAAAGTTCAGCCTCAAACTTGTGTAATGAAGCAGTGAAGGCGTTATTCTTGTCTAAACCTGCCCAGAGCTGCAGGACGGCTCCCTCGCGTTTATCTGGAGTCGCATCTTCGTCAAGCCACTTCTCAACGCCGCCTTCGACTCTACCAATCACAACTGAAGGTGTTGCCGTTGAGTCTTCGGCTGCACCGTGCAAAGTTGCCCTGTCGTCGGCCGTGATTATCACTCGGCAAAAAATACCTGCAAATGCCTCGGAATACGTGTCGTCAATTTCAGCTTTGGACGCCATAGCTCATCCGAGCCTCCCGACGGATTCTCCTCTGACCTTCTTACTGAGTTCGTTGCTCTCTTTCACTATTGATCCTCTATTCCTAGCGGCAACTATTTGAACCTTGGGTAACCCTTTGAGGCGCTCCTTTCTTGCGGCTATTTGACAAGTGGGGAATAGCACGGCATTTTTTGGTTGAAGCGACACACCGAGTTTTACCCCTCTCCTCTTTCTTAAGCCAACCTATACCTGTCATTTAGCGCACATACATTGTGATCAATAGTGACCACTGACGGCGAGTTTACCCGCCGTTTAATTGGATTCGGGCTCAGCGAAAAAGAGGCGCAACTCTATCTGCACCTGCTCAAGTACGGGCCAAAAACCCCCTCGCTGCTCGCAAAATCGCTACAAACCTATCGCGAAGACGTACATCGCACACTGATGAGCCTCATCGAGAAGGGTATGGTGCGCCCCTCACTTGACTCCCCCGCCGTCTATGCAGCGATCGACCTCGACACGGCCCTCGGATCCGCACTGCAAAAGCAGCAGACCGAGCTCCGCGAGATAGAAGCGAAGAAGCGCGAGCTTCAGGAGCTCTCGCAACAACAGCGGTTTCGCCCCTCCGACGAAGTGAGCACGTTCAAGAGCATCAAGAGCATCAAGGGACTCATCGCTGTCGCTATGCCCCTAATTGACCCCATGCAGGAGGAATGGCGTATCGCCGCCCCTGCATACCTGACTGTTGTCGCCTCCCTCTTTGGAGTCAATGACGCTGCGTATGAATTTATCAAGCGAGGAGGAAAGGTGCGGGCCATCGTCGACATTTCGTACCAGGTTATTGAGCCCGTGCGAGAAATGATCGCCATCAGTGAAGAAGTGCCCCACATCGATCAGCAAGGAATCATGTTCGTCGTATTTGAGAGAAGAATCTCCATAAGCGCGATCAACGCGGAAGTCAAGCGTATATCTCTCAACGAACCTGTCTCTGGACTTTGGACCGATGATCCTGTGTATGCTCAGTACCTTGCGTCTACGTTTTAGATGGTGTGGGGACAGTCGGTTCCTGCAGAGCTGCGCATACAAGAACTACTAGAACGCGGCCCTCCGCAAGCACAAAAAAAGCCGCGGCACGACCGGCGATGACAATGTTCTCTGTTGATTACTGTTAAGGGGCTTTTTTTTAACGCCTGCGTTAGCAGCGATGCAAGATTTGTCGCCGACTTCTAACCCGGCGTGCCGTCTGGAGCAATGGCGAAAGGCGCAATTGCTCGCAGTGTAAAGCATGCAAGCCTAGGTTCTAATATCATAGAATCTGCGACGAACGAAATCGTCTGGCTTCTCTCAGCTGCTGGTTGTCTTCTCTGCGCACTACGGTTTACAAAGAAGTCAAAAATGCCAGCCCCCCCCATTCTTTATAAAAAAGTGAAACGGAGCCCGATTTGGCGTTTTCACGCAGTCGGGTTTAAATATGCCTTTTGGTGAATGCATGACTAGAGTTAACATGGACAAGATCGGAAGATGAGATCGTTTACTGTCGACGAACTCGTTGCTGCTCTGGGCTGGCCTAAGGAGGTCTAGAGGATCAGTTTCGAACGAGTGCGTGTCGAAGGAATCAGAGTGGAGCGCATAAAGAGGGATAGTCAACAAATGCCCTAAACAGACCCCGTTCGGGGTCGTAAATACTACAATGCAAACGAGCGGGGAAAAATGGCCTAGGGATTGACAAAAAAAGGATAGACACACGTCTAACCGGCCTTTGCATGAAACTGCTGAAGACCTGCGCGGCTTGTTTAATCAGGTTGAGACAGAGGTACAAAACACCGATAGGTCTTAGCTGGAGCTTGAGAAAAGTTGAGAATCAAACGCGGGCGGTGAGATAGGCCTGCGGGCCATTGAGGTGACGAATCGCAAGCAATTAATAGTTACGCTTGAGAAGCAATTGCGTCAGTCGAAACGGAGCGAGAATTCGAAGGGCGACAGGCAAGGTTGCTTCTGCACTATTGCTTCGATTTGCGGTGCTTGCTGCTATCTTCCGTTCCTGCGTCGCTTTTGCTTGTTTGGCCTATCCGAAAAACGCGCCAGAGATAGCCCACGATAGCGATGATCACGGCCACTGCGGCAACGGCTAGCGTTACTACGATTCGTTGTTTCATTAGTTCGCTTCCTTTTCTGAACTTTTCTTCGCTGTGCTGGTCGGGTTACTCGACTTCAAAAAGCCACTCAGATACCGCTGCCTTCTGCAGTCACGCGGTCTCGCTTATTGGCCTTCGGAGGCGTTCTCTCTGGGGGCTCCTCCTCGTCGATTAGTCGCGTCTCGCCACTTTCCAATCCTTTTTCTGAAGCCTCTAGAAACTGAATACAGCATGTGCACAAGCTTCTCCGAATTTAACATTTGTGCCGCTTGTTCGGCTTGCACTCGATCACTAGACGCTTTCTCGTTACGTATCCGAGAGTTCAGCGCCAACGATGGTGTGGGTGGTAATAACCCCCTCCACATCGCGGATCACGTCTACTGTCTTGCTGAGGAGGGGCAGCCCATCGACTTCGATGATCACCAAGAAATCGTACTCTCCGAACACGTGATGCAGTTCCCTGATCCCAGGGATCTCGCCGAATTTGTCAAAAACGCTTCGCTCCTGGCCAGGAATGACGTTCACTAGGATGACTCCGACTACCATAAGTATCCCTCGATCTAAAGAAGGGGCACGAGTATTTAGAGCTAATCGCAAAAAAGGTGGGTTCAGGTCGATTATTGCGACGGCGGAGTGCGTTGTATCCTCTGACCTCAGAGGAGTTGCGTTTTGACTTGCCATCGGTTCAACTGATAACTTTTTTGCCGTACAGAATTCCCTGCGCGCAGGGGACTCGATCGAAAGTAGCCGTGGCGTTTAAAGCAAGTTGCCCGTCACCTCGTTACGCCCAAACGCTCGCGGACTGATATATGCAAAGCTGACACGCTTTTTGCTGCGTCACCTATGAGTTCGGTCGCTAGTTCATCTTCAGGTTAATCGTGACAGATTGTAGATCGTCGCGAGCTTCGGAAGGTCGTTCACCACATACACAAAAGCCATCCACGCCCACTTGCCCCAGCGGTTGTTCACCGCTTGCGTCACCGCGTTGATTTCCTGTCTGGGGTGTTTCGGCTCGCGTCCGAGTAATAGCTCACTCATGACGACCACGCTCCACACGTCTAACGGGACGGAGTCCTGACCAATGATTAGGCCGGCCGAGTATGTGCCAATGCCTGGGATTTCCATCACATTTTTTACAGCCTCTGTCTGGGGCTGGCCGCGTAGCTCTTTTAGAGACATCGGATGTTGAATTAGAAAGTTCGCCGCCTTGACGAGCCGCTCCGCGCGGTAGCCGAGCTTCGCGTCTCTCCTCAGCTCGATGGGGTCCCGCTTAGCGATATTGGATGGTTTCGGCCACAGAACGACCTCGTGGCCATCGAAGGCAATCTTGGTCCCGTATCGCTCGAGCAGTCTTGCCATCATGTCTTGGCTTCGCTTGAGCGGGGCCATCTGGAGGGTTGTAGCAAGAATCACCCGACCGAACAAGTCATCCAGCCGCCCAACTCGCATGCCGTAAAGGTCTTGCACTGCGATGGACAGCACCTCGTCAGTGCGGGCGAATTCGTAAAAAGCCTCAAGCTCTTCGTCCTCTCCGAGCCCGAGTTTAATAGCCGTCTGTAGCATGGTTTCTTCATCGTTGGTCAGATGCGACTGAATGTAAACGCTTACGGTCACACGTTCGTTAACCGCAGACAGTTTCAATCCGATCGGCTTGCTATTTAGGTAGGTTCCGCTCCACAGCGTACCGTTTTGAAACACTTCTCCCGGCGTTGACCAATGCCAGCCAGCCGGTTTAGCGACGGTGAGCGAGAGATCAAACGGCTCAGGCATGTCGATTTCAAATCGATCAAACGCGCGATAGTGACGGGGCTTGTTCATGGTCCCTGTTCCGTATTTTGTTACAAGCCTTCTAATCGGCATTATACGTTGTTATTTTTGCTTTGCTAAACCCCTTACTGGGGGCGTCCAATGTTAGCGTGCGTTCATCGCGACATGTGGGCACTCAGAAAAAGCTTTGTGAGTTCACAGCAAATGAGTAGCGTACGTCAAAAAAATGTGATACATCGTGTCAAAGAGGCGAAATTCCCTGTCGAATGACCAAGCTTCAGATTCGTTGCTAAGCAGTTTTATCCAGGGACTATACGACTACTTTAATCCGCTCCTTCATGTGATTGAAGAACTTCAGAGTGACGCAAAGAAGAACCGCAAAAAGTGAGCAGTATGAGCGGAGTTTCACGAATAGAACCCATCTTCCGCGCGATCGAGCCATTCGTTGACTAAGCAGCTAAACACGGTCTCTTGCTCGACTTCCAGACCGTGTCCGGCCCTATCTAATACCGCAACAGTCCCACGGGAGTAATTAGCAGCGATTTTCAGCGAGTCACGATACCCCACCGATGCATCTTGGCGGCCCGCAAGAATAAGCGAGGGCTGGTCGAAGGGATGCGGAAGCTGGTCAACATCAAAGGAGAAACTGTACCCGCCGTTTTCAAATCGCTTGAGAAACGCTCCATTTTTTGCTTTCATCCCTGGAATGATATCTTGCGTAAAGCGGTCCCACCGTTGTTGGTCCTGCACTACAAGCACGCGCTCAAACATTTGTTTCTGGTCGTTCGGTGCGATGCTCGCTAAGAACGATTCATCCCTAACGAATACCTGTCGGAGGGGTAGGTCGCGCAGGTTTCGATCGGCTATGACAACAGGACAGATGAGAAGGACTCCTTTGATGCGTTCGGGTATAGAACGGACTAAGCCGCGCGCCAGATATCCTCCGTACGATTCGCCAGCTACCAGGAACTGGTCGCTGGGAATAACGTTTTTACAAAACTCTATGATAACGTCCAGCATCTGATCTGCATCGTTCAACCAGCCGGGGGCGCGTGTGCGACCCATGCCCGGCAGATCCACGTAGATACGTTTCCATCCTGCGCGATTTGTGAAAATCGGTTCCAAGCAGCCGGTCATCACGTGGTGATCGATGCCAAACCCGTGGATCGCGAGCACGGGGTTGCCCTCGCCACACGTCTCGTAATAAATGTGCAGATCGCCCATTTCGTATATCATAGATAGTGAAGTGGGGGGCCCAACGTAAAAAAGATGGTGCCATTTTGTAACAAATTAGTCAGGTTTTTTGGGAAACGTCCAACGTTTAGCGCACCACAGCATCGCGACTAAGCGCTAGTTGCCAGCTCTTTCGAACAGATGCTCGCCACGCCATTCTGCTAGCCTTTTGCTGCGTGAAGCGGCGCGCCCGCGTCTCAGAAACGTCTGCGGCGGGGAGAAGCTCCGATGGGTCTCTCTAAATAGGATGAGGAACATACAAATTAGCAGCGAAAACAATAGTCTCCCAGCGTTAGCCTTTAAGCTTGCTGTCTTGAATTGCCGTTGGGGGCGACGCCGCATGTCTCCAGAATGAGGTAGTCACGCTCTATGAGAGACACGCGGCTTTCCGTGCCTTTTCCCAACTGCTTTTAGCCAAGAACGAAGTACTATTTTAACTTGTTGGATTGGGAGTAGTAGTTCTACTGCACCTCACTGCCTGCCATGTTTCAAGATGCTTAGCCAAAATATGCAGCCAGGTGGTCCTAATACCATTCGACCCACCCAGTTTTGAGATCTTCAAAAAGATCTTCAGGGATATCGGCCTGCTGAAATCTACTCTTGTTTCATGACCTTGCGCCTGCAGCTCGAACATCACCGTGGAATAATGATCTTAGGGCCAGTCGGCCCCTCACCATTTTTGCACGATTTTTTTGTATGGGATCAGTTCGACGGTCTTTCCGGAGGCCCAGCCATCGAAGGCACTAAACTCTCCTCTGACTTCCCTATGTTTGACCGCCTGCGAATGCGTAAACTCTGAGTGTTTCTTGGAATCTATGCGGGCTTCATAGATGTCGTGAACAGTTGCTTTAAGCGATACCGATCGATGAAGGGTTTTGGTCTTGATTTGCATCACCATTTCACAAGGGCATGCTTATCTTCTTTGCTCAGCACGCCAAGGTTTCAGTAGGAACCTATTGGCGTGACTCCGGACTTCGTGTTTGGCGTTCAAGACGTGAAATGGTTGCGCGCGGAACGCGCCATAAACCAATGCTGTCGCGTAGAGAGCCCCGTTTAGTCTTAGCTGGCGCTTGTCCTCTCTAATGCGCGAAGCTATATATGACATAGGCATACAGATACGTGTCAAGCAAAAAGGAGGTGACGGCGTGTATAGAGCAAACACAAGAAACAATTTCAGCGGCGGCTACAAGAGCTACGATAGCAAACCAAAGAGCGCTCCCGTAGATGTTGGAAAGCAATACGACGTGAAAATCGAAGATCTTGCAAAACAGGGCGACGGAATAGCTCGCATTAGCGGTTTCGTGATTTTCGTTCCACACACCAAGGTCGGTGACGAAGTTAAGATTGAAATCAAGGCTGTGAAGCGCAACTTCGCTTTTGCTGAAGTAGTCGAAGAGTAACCAAGCTAGTTTGAGTTACGGATTGAACTGAATTGATGGATTAACTGCATTATTATTGGAAGTTGCGCTGCGCACCTTGACTAATATGTTGTTCTTCCATCTACCTTTTTGATTAACTGGTGCATTTAGAGCACGTTTGTGCCCACTGCGTTGCACGCTTTTTCGAAAAGCGCACGCTTTTTTCTGTGAAGCCATTTTTCTGGCGATCACAAGACAAGATGGGCCCCGCAATTGCATATTGCGGTTTTGCGGACGGTTCCGAATTCACTGAGCGCATTAGACGGATCTGTACCGTAAACCGCATCCCCGAGCATCGCCATCGAAGCGCACCCGCCAGTAGCCTCTACGGCCTCGACCGCGTCTCGCGCTTTCTGACTCAGCATTTCAGTGTCGTATGCAAATTGCCGAGACAAGCGCATGAATTCGTCAAATGTGGGCTTCCGGATGAGCTTCTTGAGCGCGGCCGATCCAAACTTCTCTATTGCAGAGAGCGCGCCTCGATTGGCCAAGATTCCAGGCGTTGAGAGTGGCCCGAACACAAGATAAGAGATTTCGAGCGGTGGGGTGAGAATTCGATCGATCGAATCTTGTCGCCTAATAACGACGCCTCCAACAGCTTGGGCGATGACGTCGCCGACTCCGGTCTTGTTCACAATTTCTGCGCGCTGTGCCGTCTCGCAAAGCGCGTTGAAACTGAAATTGAGCTTCCACAGCTGGTTGAGGGAAAGAGCGGTGCTTAAAGCGCCTGCACCACTCGTGCCGAGGCCGCAACTGATCGGTCCGGCGAGCTCCGTCTTCACGTCGGCTTGCTTTTCAGATAGAGAATCGATTACCGTCCTTGTGGTAGGTGCGGAAGAAGGCTCTCTGTTGATATACACGCGACCTTCACCTACCACGGCTTCTGTCGTTGCGCCATCGGCGATAACGATGCCGCACCCGACTGAAGAGATCCCTGCCCGGTTGGGCTTCAGCGCGAAAAACCCGGTTATGTGAAATGGGCAAAACGCTTTCATGTGCCGTTCATTCGACGAACGATAGCATCAACAATCTTCTCAGCGAGGAAAGCCTTGCTGCCCTGGTGCCGTTCGACCTGTGAGTTGACGATATATATTTCATTGTCTTCGGTCCCCATGCCTTGGAACGTTACGTCGTTTGCGACAACTAGATCAACGGGAATGGATCTGGCGCATTCAATAAGAGCGTCCGGGGTCGTGTGTGTTTCCGCTTTGAAACAAACGATAAAGAGGTTTGGGTACTTCGCTCTGACGATGTCGGTGAGTTTCGGCACATTTTTCAGCGCGAGATGTAGCTCCTGACCCGATTTTATCTTCTCACTGTGTGTATCTACCGTATAATCCGAGATGGCCGCCGCGTTGATGAAAATGTCGCACCCTTTCTCGACCTCAAACAGCACCGCTTGAATCATCTCGGCCGCGCTTTCTACATGCACTTGGTTAACGAGTCGCGCGTCGCCGTTGTGCACGATCGTGACGCTCGCGCCTCTTCTAAAAGCTTCATATGCAAGCTCTCTGCCTGTCCGTCCGGAGCTCCTTGTAGTAAGAATACGAATGGGATCCAATGATTCTGTGGTCGCTCCGCTAGTTATTACGACTCTCTTTTGCTTGAGCTCACCTTCCGAAACGAGCTGTTCGACCACGAGCACAATTTCATCGAGTTCAGCAAGCTTTGCTTTGCCTTCTTCCAGGCGCGGCGATACGAGATACACAAAGTCTTTCAAGCGATCAAGGTTCTCAGTAATGAACGGATGAGAGTACATAGATTCGTGCATTGCCGGCACGATGACTACAGGTTTTCCCGATCCGAGCGCCGTGACAGCGCACGTCGTGACGGGGGTGTCGTCGATGCCGTGCGCCACCTTGCCGATTGTGTTTGCCGTGCACGGGGCAATTAGCAGCAAATCTGCCGATCCACCTTTACCAAGAAATGTGACGTGTTCCACATTTCCGGTAAGTTGCGTGATTACGGGCTTCTGTGTTGCGTATTCCAGAGCGTTCGGATGGATGATCTTACAAGCCGCGTCTGTCATCACGCAATGTATCGTTGCGCCTTTGCGCTTGAGTTCATGGATCAGCTTGACTGTTTCAACTGCCGCGATGCTGCCAGTAACGCCGACGATGATGATCTTGCCTTCCAAACTTCTCATGTGCATTCAACAGTTGCGTTTTAAGCTAGTTTCCTCTCGTTTGACTCATTAAGTTTTGCATCACGACCCACCAAAATAGCGATGCACTTATGAGCTCGTGGGCGGTGGCTGTTGTGTTCTAGTTAGAACAAACGGCAATGATAACATGTTCATTTCGGCTACTCGCACCGTTGCGCGTCTAATAAGGATCGAGCGAAATAGCTAATACCCGTCGCCTCGTCAGAGGGTATGATGAAGCAAGACATCATACGAAAGGGACGACTAGCGGAGTTCGATGAGAAGGCGCTGCGGTTCACCTCCTCGATTGCCGCGGATGCGTGGTTCTTTCGCTACGATGTTCTTGTTGATCTCGCCCACGTGGCGATGCTGAAACGGCAAAGCATCATCGAGCAAACGACGTTCGAAGTGTTGACCAAGGCACTCCTCAAAATTAACGAGGAGGGGTATGTTAAGCTGCCGCGTGACGTTGATGACGTTCACGTCGCGATCGAGACTGCCTTAACGGAACGCGCCGGAAGCGCGCACGCAGGGTGGCTCCACGTCGGCAGGTCAAGAAACGATGAGGTCGCAACCTGCATCCGCATGGCCTTACGCCATGACTTATTGGTGCTCATGAACGCTGTCCTCGCCTTACAAGATACGCTTCTGGAACTGTCCGCAAGCAACGCCGCGACCATTATGCCGGGATTCACGCACTTGCAACACGCGCAGCCAACCTCGCTCGGGCATCATCTACTTGCGCACTGTGACGCTTTAGAACGAGACTTGGAGAGGTTGGCCAACTCGTACGAGCGGACAAACCAATCTCCTTTAGGCGCGGCTGCATTTGCCTCAACAGGGTGGCCGCTTGACCGGGATTTTGTTGCGTCAGCACTTGGCTTTGATGGTATCGTAGAGAATTCTATGGACGCGGTGAGCACCCGTGATTTCGCGATAGAAGCGCTATCGGCTGCGTCAAATGTGATGATTACGCTTAGTCGTTTGGCCGAAGAGCTGATATTATGGAGCACATCTGAGTTTGGTTACGTGGAAATTGACGACGAGTTCGCTTCGACAAGTTCCATCATGCCGCAAAAGAAAAACCCCGACACGCTCGAGCTGATCAGGGCTAAGACCGGTTCGGTTATTGGAGATTTTACGGCTAGCGTAGTGATTTGTAAGGCGCTGCCGTTCAGCTACAATCTCGACTTACAGGAGATTACACCGCACTTGCAGCAGGCGATTGCAACGACAATCGATTGTGCTCGCATCGCGAACGCGGTACTACAAACCATTTCGATCAACAAGCAACGGCTTGCTGAAATGAGCGCTGTGGGTTTCACCACTGCAACTGAGCTCGCTGACACAATCGCGCGCACCGCACACGTTCCTTTTCGAACGGCACATACGATTGTCGGAGACCTTGCGCGCGTTGGCGCGTGCGACTTGGGCGCGATCGACAAAGTTGGGTTGCGGCACCTCGGAAAGCAACTCTCGCAGCTTGGTTTGACGGCAGAAGATGTCGCAGAAGCTCTTGACGTTAATCGTAACGTTGCAAAGCGGGACATCGCGGGCGGGCCTGCCGCTAGTCAGCTCAAACGGATGTTGAAAGCGCGACGCAGGCGGCATAAGGTGCGGCAGCAACGCCTCTTGCTGCGACAGACAGCACTGCAGGCGGCGGAGAAAGGCCTGCTGACGGCGTCCGGAGCTTAAATGGGTGATATAGGACACGGTGATCGTGTCAAGGTGGCTAGGGACAAAAAAGAGTTTTTCGGCGTGCTGATGCCGAGCGTGACTGACTTTGTCGTGCTTAAGCTCGACAGCGGGTATAACGTAGGCTTTGCACCCGAAGGGATAACGATGACGCTCGTCGAAAAGGCAGCGCCGCTCGCCGAAAAACGATTACCGCGACCTGTGCGACCTGAACTACCCCGACTGAGCATCATTTCCACCGGGGGCACCATTGCTAGTAAAATCGACTACCGAACAGGTGCGGTGACGAGTCAATTTGACGCAGATGATATTATCGATGCGATTCCGGGCTTAGCCGAAATCGCTAACATTGAAGGCACACTGCTCTACAACATACTGAGCGAGAATATGCGGCCGGAATCGTGGTCAGAGCTCGCTCAATGCGTCTATAACGAAGTTCGCGCGGGGGCCAATGGGGTACTTGTAACCCACGGAACGGACACCCTGGGATACAGCGCTGCTGCCTTGTCATTTATGCTCCAGGTGCCCGTGCCGGTCGTACTCGTCGGTTCGCAAAGATCAGCTGATCGACCGAGCAGTGACAATGTCGTTAATGCTATTTGTGCCGGAGTGGCAGCTACAAGCGACCTTGCTGGGGTTTTTGTGGTAATGCACGAAGACGCGTCGGATGAAACCTGCCTCGTCCACCAAGGAACCCGCACCAAAAAAATGCACACATCACGACGCGACGCGTTTCGATCAGTTAACGCCTCGCCGATTGCACGCGTCAGCTATCAGGAACGGTCGATGCAATTCTTAGGCGATCACACGGGTCGAGGCGGGTGCGAGCTCTCCGTCCGTCCACACATCGAGCCGAGGTGCGCTTTGGTTAAGTTCTTCCCTGGAGCGAGTCCTGCTATTGTGGACTTCTATGTGACACACGGGTACAAGGGGTTGGTGATTGAAGGAACCGGTCTGGGGCACGTCGCAAGCGACTGGGTTCCGCACATAAGAAAGGCTGCAGATGTTATGCCGGTCGTGATGACCTCTCAGTGCGTTTACGGGAGGGTGTGCGACAGAGTTTACGATACTGGGCGCGATCTGCTGAGCGCAGGCGCAATCGAAGGTGACGACATGCTGAGCGAAACGGCGCTCGTCAAACTGATGTGGGTGCTTGGCCAGACGTCCGATCGTTTTGAGATTGCTAGGCTTTTTAAAACTGACGTCGCCGGCGAGATACACGCGGATGCGACTAGGACGCGAAGCACGTTCGAGGAGTTGCTGTGAAAGAGCACGACTACAAAAAAGTCGGCCTGAAAGCAGGCTTGGAGATTCATCAACAGCTAAACACTACCTCAAAATTGTTTTGCAGCAGCCCGACTGAATTGCGGGACACAAAAGATGCATCTTACGAGTTCTATCGTTACCTACGACCTTCAAAGAGCGAGATGGGGGAGATTGACCGCGCTGCTATCGAAGAAGGGATCGGCACCCGGCGATTTAAGTACAAGGCGTATGAGAGCACATGCCTTGTAGAAAATGATGATGAACCACCACTGGAAATGAACCTTGAGGCTTTAAAAATTGCCCTTCAAATTGCCCTCCTACTGCAGATGCAACCTTTCGAGCAAGCCCACACAATGAGGAAACTGGTAATCGATGGGTCAAACACAAGCGGGTTCCAGCGAACGGCACTCCTCGCAGCAGGCGGATACATATCGCTTAGCAGCGGTTCCGTTCGAATCGACACGCTGTCCATCGAGGAGGAAGCAGCGCAGATAGTCAATAAAGACATTTACTCCCTCGACCGGCTCGGCATCCCGCTCGTCGAAATTGGCACAGCCCCAGGCGTGACAACTCCTAAAATGGCACGAGAGCTTGCTCTTGCGCTTGGAACGATCTTGCGCGCGTGTAAAGTCAAGCGAGGGATTGGAACGATCAGGCAGGATATCAACATCTCCATCGCGGGCGGTGCACGCGTCGAAATTAAGGGCGTCCAGGCACTTGACCTCATTGAGAACCTTGTGCGCCTTGAGGTCACGAGGCAGCTCAACCTGCTTAAGATTCGAGACGAGCTACAAGAACGCGGAGCGGGCATAGGAAAGCCGGTCGAAGTCAGTTCGATATTTGCCCAAACTGCGTCAAACGTGCTTAAGAAAAAACACGTGTGGGGCCTGTTGCTTCATCGCTTTGCCGGTATCGTGGGCAAAGAAATCCAGCCCGACCGTCGACTCGGTTCCGAATTCGCGGATCACGCAAAGAAGAGGGGGGTTGCTGGGATCTTTCACACTGATGAGTTGCCGCGATACGGAATAACGTCTCGCGAAACCGAGGCTCTTTTACGGTTTTTGAAAGCAGAGGAAAGCGATGCGGTTGTTATACTCGCAGACGAGAACGTTAAGACGTGCGTCGAGGCGATTTATGCCATTATGGACCGCGCCAAAGCAGCCACGGAGGGTGTGCCCGAAGAAACGCGACGCGCGCTGAGCAATGGATGCTCTGAATATATGCGGCCCCTTCCTGGAGCAGCCCGCATGTACCCGGAGACGGATGTGTCTCCCATCGCGGTCCCGACGGAGCTCATTAATCGCATCAAAGCGCATTTGCCTGAGAGACTCGATGATCGGATGCGTCGCTATCGGCGTGAGTTTCTCCTGAACGAGGAGTTGGCGAGGCAAATCGCGTGGTCTGAAAACAATCAACTTTTTGAGCAAGTTATGCGCCTCTCAGGGGGTCTAAATGGTAGCCACGGTCGAGACGAAGTCAAAGATTCCGCAACGTTTGCAGTACGAACGCTTGAAGGAACGATCGCAGAGTTGAAAAGGGACAACGTACCTGTCGATCGTCTAACCCATGAAACCACACTTGATGTTTTCAGGCTTGTGAACTCTAAGACTATATCAAAGGAAGGTGTGCCCGAAATCCTCCGTTGCCTCGCCGAATGTCCGACGAAAACGGCAAACGATGCGGCAGCAGAGCTTGGATTTGTCATGTTGAGCGAACGCGAGCTTCAAGCAATCGTGGACGACGTCGTACAATCGCGACTCGAGTTCGTCAAGGCAAGAGGCGCGGCTGCTGTAGGCCCCCTGATGGGCGTCGTTATGAAGCAAGTTAGAGGTAAGGCAGACGGAAAACTCGTAAACGAAGTGCTTCGCGTAAAGATTGCGTCCGTTCTGCGGTAGAGGTGATTTCCTGCAGAGCACGAACCTGCTTTATGACTTGGTGAACATCCCGAGCACGAGCACGCACGAACACGATATCAGTCTTTTTGTCGAAGAAGTGCTGCGTGACCTCGGAATGGAAATCATACGCTCTGGCAACAATGTTATCGGAAAGCTGGGTCGCGAGGGGCCTGTGCTCGCACTGTGCGGCCACCTCGATACGGTGCCTCCATTTTTCCCGCCCAGAATTCAAGGGGGAAAGCTTTACGGGAGGGGCGCAGCCGATGACAAAGGTGGACTGGCCGCTGTTATCAATGCGGTAGCGAACACTGACCAGGAACGGCTTAAGGGCACGCTGCTTACGGTGTTCGTCGTCGACGAAGAGCTCAGAAGCCGCGGCGCGCAGGAAGTGTTGCCGCAGCTGCGCGCTGACTTTGGCATCGTCTGTGAGCCGACAGATCTGAAGATTGTAAACGGGCAGAAAGGGCGCTTGACGTTTCGCATTCAATCCGTCGGCAAAAGAGCACATGCGAGTAAGCCTGAGCTTGGGAAGAATGCCATTGTTGAGATGGCAATGCTTGTGTTGCGGCTCAAAGACCTTTCGCTAGCCCGGCATACCGAGCTTGGCCACGAAACGATTTCGGTTAGTACTATCGCTGCTGGAGATGCGGTCAACATCGTTCCCGATCGTTGTTCGATCGACGTTGACTATCGCTACGTGCCTCCCGACGATGCATCTAGCGTTTTAGCCACACTCAGGGCGAAATTGCCCGAAGCGCGAATAGAATTCGCGGACGACCCCAAAAATTTCACGCGCCCGTTCTACTTACCCGCTCACCAGATTATCACTTTGTTGGGCGAATCCATACGCAGGGCCGGCCGTGAGCCGCAGATGGCCACAATGGACGCTGGCACTGATGCTTCTCGCTTCAATGAGGCGGGAATACCCACAGTTGTCTTCGGGCCGGGAGGCATCGCGCAGGCTCACACATCCGATGAATGGATAGACCTTCACGAAGTGGAGGTGGCAAGCGTCGTTTTCCAAAAGTTGATCAAAAGAGCATTGATGACACAAAACTGAATTGGCTCGGGCATTATCTTTCCTCGTTCTTGCATACTAAGCGAGGGCGGTTTGCGCGGGCATACAAGCGCTCTTATTGCAGAAGTGCATAGAGCTATGCCGGTAGCGGGCACGATGCCACCAGTCGATGACGCGAGAAGTCTCAACATTCCGCTTTTTAAAACAGATTCTTACTGAATAACCATGCTTGTCGAATCTATCTTTTTTGTGCTGCTCGCTTTTCTCATACTGCTGCTGCTAGTGGTAGGATTCGAGACAGTCGGTTTCAGACTGTCAGAAGCTTTGCTGATCTTTGTGGGATCGACTTTGTTGTTCTTTTCCTTCGATCCCTCGATACTACTGTACGTTGATGGTTCCTTGGGGATCGGCATTTTCGTACCGCTCTACATAGCGGTATTTCAACCGTTTTTGGTCGTGGGTTCAAGCAACGGGCTTGCTATCGGCGTCGATGTCGCCGGTTTTCTGATTCCGTTCCTTATTTCGCTAAAGATGATATTCGACCGACGAAGCCCTATCAGAGCAAGTCTCATCGGAATCGCGTGTATTGCCGCCCTTACGAACATAACTTCAACGTACGTGCCAGGAGAAGGCGTCCTTATCTGGAATATCTACGTAATCGCAATTGCCGCAAGTGTCATAGGTATAGGGCTTGCAAAGAGGCAATGGGGAAGCGTAGGCCCTATCGCCTACGTTTCTGGTTCACTCGGCGTGTTGCTTGGTGCCGATCTCGCACGGCTCGGTGACATTCTCAGCTATCAGCCGAGAGGCTTCGCGTTTGCTTCGGTAGGGGGTGCAGGCGTTTTCGATGCTATCTTCTTAGTCGGAGTTTTGGCGGTGACCATTGATGTGATCTTTGTGGAAAACGTGCGGTTCATCAATTGGGTCCAGAGACGTTGGGCTTAGCTCAGCAACGCTCCTCTGCACGCCCCCCCCCGTATCGACACGCGCGACGTAACGTGGCGAATTCCCGCACAAACCGGTCCTGAAGAAAGCGTTTTATATGTAGCTCTACAATAGTGCCTGTGGGAATACATATGTGCTCGAGGGATCGTCTTCTTTGTCAATTCTAGAATGAATAGTGAAGTAGTTACTTTTTTTGATACGACGCTCCGAGACGGAGAGCAAACCCCTAACGTTTCGCTCACCGACGAACAGAAGCTTACCATCGCAAAAGCTCTCGACAAGCTAGGCGTCGACGTGATCGAAGCCGGGTTTCCTATATCCTCGAAGGGAGAATATAACGCGGTAAGAAGCATCGTAAATGCAGATCTAAGGACCACAATCTGCGGTCTCGCTCGTGTCGTGAAACCAGACATCGATGCGTGTCTAGATGCGGGCGTTGGACTAGTTCATGTTTTTGCCTCAACGTCAGATGTACAGTTGAAGCATTCAATGAAAAAGACGAGACAGGAAGTGTATGATCTGTCCGTCGACGCAGTCGAATACGTTAAGGAGCACGGAACACAATGCCTATTCTCTGCGATGGACGCCACTCGAACGGAACCGGAGTTTCTTTATCGCATTTGTCGCGGCATGGAGTCGGCCGGGGCCGACATCATCAACATCCCGGATACTGTGGGCATTATGGCCCCCTCAAAGATGTTTGACTTCATCAAACGCATCAAAGGTGTTGTCAAAGTTCCTATCGACGTGCATTGCCACAACGACTTTGGTCTCGCGGTTGCCAATAGCCTGTCAGCGATCGAAGCCGGAGCCAACCAGGTACAAGTGACCGTAAATGGGATAGGTGAAAGGGCTGGGAACGCTGACCTCGCCCAAACGGCGATGGGCTTGTCGAGTATCTTTGGAGCGAAGCTGAATATCAACACTCAATTCCTTCTTGAGACCTCACGGTTAGTGGAACGATTCACGAAGATCAACATACCCCCTACGATGCCAATTGTCGGCGAAAACGCATTCTCGCACGAATCTGGAATTCATTCTCGCGGAGTGATCGAACGCGCTGACACGTTTGAGCCAGGGATTATGACGCCCGAAATGGTCGGTCAGCGTCGCCGCCTCGTTGCAGGCAAACATGCTGGCAAGCACGCCGTGCGCGAGATGCTCAAGGATGCTCTTTTTGACGTCACCGAAGACGAGCTTGTGCGCATACTGGATCGCGTAAAGGAAATAGGCGATCAAGGCCGGCGAGTCACCGACGTCGACTTATACGCTATAGCTGAAGCGATCACAAATGAGGTGCTGAAGCCGACAATATTGCTTGAGGAGCTGTCTGTGATGACGGGCAATCGCATCACTCCAACAGCAACGGTGAAAGCAGTTGTTGAGGGTAAAACGAAAATCGGGGCCCGCATAGGTATTGGTCCAGTCGATGCTGCAATTAATGCCGTACACGACATTCTCGGGGGCACCGACGTGCAGCTACGGACGTTCAGAATCGACGCGATCAGCGGGGGAACCGACGCACTTGCTGATGTTGTCATCGGTGTCGAAGATTCACGTGGAAACATGGTGACTGCTCGCGCTGCGCGAGGCGATATTGTAATTGCGTCTGTTGAGGCTATGATCAGCGCGATAAATCGCCTTAAGGCTAGAGATGGTGCGTAGCGTTGCGATGGCATCTCGTCGACACGCATTGTCACATCGACACGTCTGCGTTTGACGACGATCGGCAATCAGTAATTGATAGGGCGTTCGACGCGCGAATAGCGCTCATCAATTCGGGCATTAGCCTCACATCGAATTGGGCGACGAGAGGATTGCTTCAGCACGAGAACGTATATGCGGCTTACGGCCTAAGTCCGCTCAACGTTGCGGAAAAAGAAAGCGTCGAAGAATTCATTTGGCGAAACGCAGATTCAGCAACGGCAGTTGGCGAAGTTGGGCTGGATTTTTACCATGTCAAGTCGGGACATCAACGTGAGCGGCAAGAAAATGCGTTTGAGCAATTCATTCAGCTGAGTCAAGAGCTCGGCTTACCTCTTGTCATTCACAGCCGCGATGCCGAAGAGCGCGTCTTTGAGCTCGTGCATGGTGTTGACCAGGCAATCTATCACTGCTACGGGGGCAGTGTCGAGTTGCTCGAAAAGATCGTGGACTGTGGGCACTATATCTCGATTTCAACCAGAGTATGCCGGTCTGGGCACCACCAGAAGCTCGTTGAGAAGGCCCCTAGAGATATGGTAGTCATCGAGACTGATAGCCCTTATCTAGCCGCGCGCAAGGGTAGAAACGAACCGTCGTTTGTAGGAGACGCGATTGTCACCATATCGCAGGTCTGGGACACAGAAATTGAAGAAGCGGCGTCTATTGTCGCGGAGAACACTTGTAGGGCTTTTAATCTTGGATAAAGAGGCGTATTTCGGGCGAATAAAAGAAAAACATATATAGCACGCCGCCAGTACATTATTTTGCCATTTTTGCAATAGCAGGAGTCTTAGCATTTATGCCTCCCCATATCCCCCACATTAAAGACCGATTCAAGATTAGGACGATAATTCGACGGCGCGAAAACGCCCGCAAGGGCATTGGGCTGCTCGTTGATGGGCCTAACATGCTTCGGAAGGAATTTCAGATCGACCTGGAAGAAATACGCAATACCCTAAAGGAATTCGGCGACATCAAGGTAGGTAGGGTCTACCTGAACCAGTATGCCTCTGAGAAGCTCGTTGAGGCAATCGAGAACCAAGGATTTGAGCCGGTGGTCAGCTCGAGTGACGTTGATGTTCGACTCGCAGTTGAAGCTACGGAGCTTATTTTCAATCCTAATATAGATATTATCGCAATAGTGACCCGAGATGCTGATTTTAAGCCCGTGCTTTCAAAAGCGATGGAGCATGGCAAAGAGACCATCATTTTCGGAGCAGAGCCTGGGTTTTCGACCGCGCTTAAAAATCTCGCTGACGTTGTTGTAATATTGAGCGAGGGACCAGCTACCAATGTCGCTGCGAGAGAAAAGTTTACCCCTAAAGACGAGGAAGAAGCTTACCCAAAACCCGCGTAACACCTCGAGTCTTGCCAGAGCCAGAAGTTGAGCTACGCGCCCTGCGGCGCAGACCCCCCTCCGAGAGCTTTTTGCAGCTGCTGCTGGAGTTGTTGAAATCGCGTTTGAACACGTTCTTCCTGCCTCTCAAGACTCTTTAAACGTACATCGTTCGTCTCTTTTTTTTCTGTTAGCTCAGCCTTCACCTCGTCTTTGTTCGAGCGTACGAGGATCGTTCCTACGGTCTTGAAGATAACAGCTTTTTCGTCTAGCTTGTCGAGCTCAACGAGGGTTTGATTAGCTTCGTTCAAGGCTAGTTCGAGTTGACTTCGCTGAACAGCAAGCGCTTGTGCCTGCTGTTGAAGTTGTTGTAGTTGCGCAACTTGATTTTGAATTTGGGGTGGTAGTTCGGTACTCATTCAAGATTCTCCTTGAGGGGTGTTTTCCAAGCGGTAACAGTTTCGCTCAATTCTTTAAAATATCTGCGACAAGTTCGTCCACTTCTGTAGCAATCAGCGCCAATCTCAGCCACGAATTTGTCGCCGACCGGCATGAGGCTACGTCTGAAGCTGTGATGTCGATGATTAGCTTCTCTGCCGTCTCTCGTACAATCACAGAAGAGCGTGTCCCGGCGATGGCGATAGTTTCCAATTCAGGAGTGATCGATCGGAACAAATAGTCTACGTTTTGCGTTTCTATGAAGTACATTGAATGGAGCATTTGCGTATTGTGGTCGCTTAGCGTGAGCGGCTTTGCCATTTCTTGCGCAGCAAGAGTAGACTTTGAAGTTGCATTGCTTAAAGGACCTTTACTTTCTTGATGATCGTAGGCCGCTCTTTTATCAATATTCGATGGCCGCAGTAAGGACACCTGATTCCGCCGTACTCGGACTCTACTTCAACCTCGCGCTTGCACCGAATGCATTTATAAACCGTGAAATCACCTCGCAGCTTCAAATCTGCTCTTTTTCCTCATTTGCGCGGCGAATCGAGCGCGCGACGGTTTTGCCGACCGAGGTCTCCGGGAGGTACGCACCTCCTGCAAACGTTGTTTGGCACTTCGCGCACACCCATATCCCTGTGCCCTTTCGAGAGACCGCCTTTCGCCCACACGCGGGACATTTGTGCGCCTGGTGCATCGCCTCTTCGACGTCGGCAATTCTCTTGCGGATCTTGCGGCCGTATCTCGGGCCGAACCGGCCTGCGGAACGGGTCTTTCTTCCCTTCTTGCGCGCGCCTTTCTTAACCATCCGTTGAACCACCAAAAAGATCATCTCTGATCTGCATGGCTTTGCTGCTCGCTAGCTTAACGATACGCGCGATCTCTTCCACAGAGAGCGTTCCAGTTCCGCTTTTCTGCATTCCTGCAAGCGCTCCTTGCAAGCCGGAGATGACCGTTAGTTTGGAAGACGCGATAGTCTCTTCATCTAGCGAGGGGTCCAGCATGATCTCACCGTCGAGGTCAACCGCGGTCACCGCGATTGGAGATTCCTTGATCGGTAGTGGAGCGTCAGGCCCGTAGCCATATCGCTCACAGGGTTTCGTTGCGTGCACGAGCGCAGCGAGCGCCCCCAGAGCGGCTGCGTCCATGAGATTTCCATCGTGGTCTAGGACGTGGACGTCAATGAAAATGATCCACACTTTGCCGTCCGGCAATGTTAGTTCAGATAAGTCAATGGCCCCAGATTCTCGAACGCCGCGATCCACCACGCGTGCGAGCTCAATCGCGTTCTCATCGGGTGGACCCGGTTCAAAGGACGGAGATGCCAGTGGCACTAGCTCCACGTTGGTTATTATCACACCCGTATCGGGCGAATCTGGAAAAGGCTCTCCTGGTTGAACCTTTACACCAACGAGAACCTGTGTGTTGCCTATCTTCACTCTCGCGGAGCCTTCGGCTTTACCTATCAACCCTACTTCGACCTGTATCGGCCGATACTCATCGAGGGCCCGCCCATCTGCCCTTTCGCTTCGCTTGGCAAGCTCGTAAATATAATCTCTTTTTATCTCAGCAATGACGTCATTCATCTTCTTCCCCTCGATACTTCTGAATCAGGGCTTCTCTTTGCATATCTGCAATGCTGGCACAACCGATCTTACCGAGTTCTAGCGCCTGTTCAAACTCGTCCAGCGTCAAATGGCCGTCCATCTGGAGCAGCGTAACTTCTCCAGTCCGCACATCCATGGCGATTGGCATGTCTGCTTGCCCATAGTTGTCTTCCTCTTTCACGAGATCCAAAACCACCGTGTCATCTACCTTGCCGACTGCACACGACGAGATGAGACCGCGCATGGGAACTCCCGCATCGGCCAGTGCAACAGAAGCCGCATTTATCCCTGCCGATCGAGTGCCGGCATCTGCTTGGAGAATCTCTACGAAGATGTCGATTGTCGACCTGGGATAAAACTCTTTGATGATGACGGGATCAATCGCCTCCCTGCTCACCTTTGAGATCTCTATGCTCCTCCGGTCAGGGCCTGGTCGCCGCCGCTCCTCTACCGAAAAAGATGCCATATTGTAGCGGTACCGGATGATCGCACGGTTTGCTTGCTGCAGGTGACGCGGATGTACTGCCCGTGGCCCGTAAACGGCGGCCATGATCTTGTTTCCGCCGTGCTCGACATAACACGAGCCATCGGCCCGCTGAAGTGCGCCAACCTCAAACTTGATTGGACGTAGCTCTTTCGGGAGCCTATCGTCTATTCTCTTACCGTTTTTCATGAACTCCATGCTTTTCTTCCTCTAACAACTTGGTTATCCTATCTGTGAGTCCCGACGTATGCGCTTCTTGCTCAATTCGTTTGATTATTTTGACGGCGAGATCCTCGTCTTCTACTTTCCCGTTGATCCAAATGCGGCCATTTTTCCCGACGAAAATGTTTACGTCGAGTTTACTCTTGAGCAGGCTTATCATCGACCCGGCCCGGCCGATAACCCGCGGGACTTTTGTATACGACACCTCAACGACTCTGCCACTTCGCAGCACACGCAGTTGGCCTTCTCGGGGCGCGAGTTCAATCTTCATGGATGGATCCACGTCTATAACCTTGAATATCGCGAGGTCGCCCACCCCCATAATCTTGGCCATTTCGCTCGATTCGATGCGGCGAGGATATTCTGATATATGCATGAGCGCTTCGTATGGTGAGTTAATGTCGACCTTCCAATTCGAGAAGCTGACGTCTGATACCATTCCGACGACCACATCACCAGTCGCAGGAAGATATTTTCCCGAAAGCGGTATTACCCGTACTTTTTCCCTTTCGTCAGCAAGCCCGTATATGAGTGAGTAGACTTTCCCGTTTTCAACGTAGGTTCCTTCTGCAGCTTTAGCTGCGTCTTCAGATAGTAGATCTCCCGGCACGACGATCGTCTTATCGACTTTTTCTTGGTTCTTCATTTTTGCCCTTCCCGGGTAACGATTCGCGTCTCGGCTTCCCCTCTTGATAGTCGATTTACGAGCTCATAGAAATCATTTTGCAGTCCTGCAGGAAACCGGACCACGCCGATCCAAGAGCCGTCCTTTTGCCACTCATGTCTCACTATCTTGCCAAAGCGCTGAAGAGGGCCCTGCGATTTTGCGGCGTAATTGGCGGGCACCTTAACGGCGATGTTGACCTCCTCAAATCTTATGGGTATTAGCGGCCTGATCGCCTTCAAAGCGACGTTCACCTGCTCGTCGACGCTTTTAAGGGGGTCTATGTTCACCTTTGCCTCTTCAAGTGCTTTTTCTATTCTCTGTGGCGGATGAGGCAGGCCCGTTTGTGGATTTATGGCATTAGTAGCTATGGTTGTGATCACTCGCTTTCGCTTGTCTTCTTGGATCTTGCGCCTTTGCTGAGCGGTAAGATGTAGCTCACCTTCTGTGATGATCCGTTTTGCTATGTCCGCTGGATCAGTGGTACTAAACGTGTGCTTGAGGCTCTCGTCCGACGCTTTTTCCCCTTTGGATGCATCCTTGAATATCTCTTCAATCGCAAGAACACCATCCAGATCAATATCCCCGCCTTCTCGCAATAGTAATGCATTTTCGGGGTCAGCGAGCACTTCAAAGTGTTCCCCCCCTCTCGCAAATCGAGCTACAACTGCGTTATCGAGAGACACCATCTGAACCTACTCTTCCGTGCGCTGTTCGTTTATGGGGGTGCAAAAGGCTGCAAAACCATTACTCTTGAGGCTTCGATTCGAGTACACTTTTCACGTGCGCCTCGAGGTCATCCATGCCTAGCTTCTTAAACCGGTTATCTTCCGCATATATGGCAGCGACTTCGATGGTATCAATTGTAATCTTGCCTTCCGTTGCCTTGTACAGTGCTTCAAGCCCAAGTTTTATGGCGCTGTCAATGTCGGCGTTTTCGTCATACTTCTCTTCGAGAAACTCCATGACGGCATTTCGCCCTGAACCAATCCCTGTAGCCTTTACCATCAAAAGGGCGCCGCTCGGATCCGTTTCAAAAAGCCGGGGCCCCGTGTCATCAATCCCGCCGATGAGAAGTGCTGTTCCGTAAGGCCTCACCCCTCCGTACTGCGTGAACGTCTGCTTATGGTCGGCGATTTTTTTTGCGAGTGTTTCAACAGCAATAGGTTCGTTATACACGACGCGGTTGATTTGGGCTTCGACACGGGCACGATCGACTAATGCCCTAGCGTCAGCTACGAGGCCGGAAGTCACAGCGCCTACGTGATCATCCACTTGGAAGATCTTCTCGGTAGATTGGGGCTCCAGAAGCCGACTTGAGATACGCTTATCGACGAGCAGCGCTACGCCGTCCTTTGCTTTTATGCCGACCGATGTAGTGCCTCGTTTTACAGCTTCGCGCGCGTATTCGACTTGAAAGAGTCTACCGTCTGGTGAAAACACGGTGATAGCTCTGTCGTAACCCATTTGTGGTGCCATCTGCATTATATTAGCCTCTCATTGTCATCGATCGTGATGCCGATGAATTGGACGTCAGCACGATCAACAATTTCCCTATCTTCTGGAATTATATCAATTTCCTTGCCACGCATCCTCACTGCTTTCCCGGATACGGGCACTGTCACATAAGAAGATATAGTGCGTCGTATTCTCTCGTCAATTTGTAAATACTTTTCTATGGCAGCCTTTATTGTTCCGGAAGTGCCTAAGACCGTCGCGCGAACCCGATTGTTCTCGATTTTGCCGATGGTTGCTAATGTCGCTTGTACGTCGGGCACGTGTCGGTAGTGACAACGCACAAGCCCTTTTGTGCCATCAAACATAACGACTTTAGTTCCCGACTTACTCACTCCGACGTCTCCAAACAAGCTTTTCGCAGCCTTGAAGATTTCTGTTTGTAAATCCCGCGTTCTTACGGGTTCTTCAGAGCTGAGCGTGAACGCGACGTACCGAAAGCTGTCTCGCAAAGTAGGTCTGAGTGGTTTCATACGCGCGCCTTTTCTTTTTGGGTACTGCGTTTGATGATATTTTGCGGCGCGCTCGACAAAGCGGCCGTCGCTTCCTTGTCTTCTAGAGGTAAAAGCCGTGCGAGAGCTTTTAATTGGCGAGGAGCCCGCAGGTCGAAATGTGAATAGGCATCGCTCGTAATAACGAGTGGTACTCCAAACTTCTGGCATAATGCGACGTTTTGATGCTGGAGCGCGAGTGCCCGAGATCTTTCAATTTCTCTTGTTTTCCAGAAGTAGCCGAAGCTCAAGCCTAGCGCGACGCCGTTTTTCTCGGCGATTTTAGCTGTCACCTGGTTTAAACCGCCTCGTTTACCTCTGTCCGGGTGCATTAGAAGATCCACGCGGTCGTCGCTGCAAGCAGCCCTGTTGATTTGTTCATCCCCACCGTGCACACTTATGATGGGGGCTGTGTCGCTGAAGAACGCAATTTTCTTACGCAGATCGCGAACGCTATGCGCGACAATTTCTATTCCTGAAATGGCGCTCGAATCGGATAACTGAGACCAATAAGGCGAATGCGCTGTTACCCCAATGGCGGCGAAGCCAAGGCTCCGAGCGACGAGGTTGAGCCTTTTCGGCGTGTCCGCTCCTTCGGGAAACGCGTGAACGCTTATATCCACGTAGTCAGGCGTCATCAAAGAGGTCGCGAGTAATCCGCGTTGCGGTCTCAACACGAGCTGGATATGCCGCTATCTTTGCGCGCAGCACTATTGGGTCTTCTTTCCCTTGTCGGAGGAACCCGCGTGCGGCTGCTTGTTTGTCAAATTTCATAACGAGTGTGACCCGTTGGCTGAGGTGCTGCGGGATCTCTTCTCGCAGTTCCATTAACTCATCTTTTGGGAGCTTCTTCTTGATCGCGCCAATGATGTGGCGAGTCTCGGATGCTTTTTCGGTTCGTGCAGTGAGAATGATCATGGGATTTCCAAAGTGTCCCGCAACCGGTAGGCAATCGACGCTGACGTGTTCGGGTACGATTACGCGCAGCGCTGCGAGAACTTTGCTTTCATTCTCAGTAGCGTGGGCGAAAACACTGACGGAGATGCTGTGAATTGCTTTTTTAGGCTTGCGCGATTTGTCACTGCCATTCACGACAAGAAGCAAATTCAATCCTCAGGAAAGTTCACACCCCCCTTCGATCGTAAGCACCACGCGAGGGCATAGTTTTCTCGGCACCTCGCCCTTTGTTCCTGAAACCGCGACCTTTCTTACCAGCGCTTGTCGTCCCTCGCATGGCACGCCCGCGTGAAGACGCGATCCAGTTGAGATTGCGGTCGCTTAGGATCCTCGGGTGGCTCGGGTCAACGAGTATTATTTCGTACCACTTCGATTTACCGTCCTGTCCTACCCAGTACGAGTTCAACACCTCTAAGTTGGGAAATCTTCGTGCCGCTCGTTCTTCTGCAATGCGCTGTGAACTTTTTCGAGCGGTAATTCTGTCAACTCCGAGGTGTTTCGTCCGACGGCCCCCGCGCGGGCGTTGTTTTCTCCGACCACCGCGCCACGTTCTCACACGAGCTGTGATGATACCTTGTTTGGCCTTATACCCCAAGCTTCTCGCTCTGTCGAGTCGCGTGGGTCTCGCGATGCGAATGACCGCCGGCTCACGCCGCCACGTTTGTAGGCGCTGCCACGTGAGGCTTTTCACGTAGCTGCTTTTGGGGGTTTTCCAGGCATCCCGTATATATCCATACATCGATTTCATTTTAATCTTCTCTCAAGCGGTTCAGCATTCAAGCTACATTCCTTAGGATGCGCAATTAGCGTTCATTGAGCGCTGCTTACAAAAGATAACCATGGAACATATATGTTTCCTACTTCGCGCGCGAACTCGCGACTATTTTGATTATATCCCCGTTTTGAAGTACGTGGTGCTCACCGAGCCGCTTTTTCGTGCGCGCGTCGACAGCGTAGATAAACCCACGTCCGATATCAGAATGAACCTTGAAGGCAAGATCCTTGGCATTTTCACCTTCCTTAATCAAAAAGGCATCGGGCAAGACTCTCCCTTCCTTGTCTGACCATTGGTGCTCGTCTTCTACGGGATATACGACGATGTATCTGAGAACATCGAACACTGCCTTGTTTAGACATGTCTGCACTCCCGTACCATCAGCTTCAATGAACTTTTGCAGTCGTTCAAGAGCGTTCCGCTGCTGCTGATTTGACCGCGCTGCTACGACAAAACGCGTGTTTCCAGGAACATAGTTCACGAGCCCCTTCTGGTGAGCGAGTCGGAGCGCAAGTTCAGCCGCCCCACTCGTGGCCACCACGTCTTGGCAGACATCTTCGATCCGCTCTAAGTTTTGCGGTGAAGCAACGTCTCTTTTGTTTGTCGCTATGATGATCGGCTTCGCTATCCTCCTCAGTTCCTGTGATAAGTTGACTATGTCTTCGCTTTCCCAATTATCCGCCGGTCGCTCGAACAGCTTAAGCTTCAACGCGGCAGTTTTTACTTGGTTCTCGCCTATGTTGAGCCCTGCTAACTGAGTCGCAATGACGTGCGCCACGTTGCGCTCTAGCTGCGCTTTCTTTGCGAGTCTGTGCCAATTCTTTTCAATGATGCCTGCAATCCACAGAGCGATCTCACTTTCAAGTAGGATTACGTCCTCCATCGGGTCGTGCGACGCTGTGCCGAGTACATTGCCCTCTATATCGGTGCCACCAGATGCGTCAATCACGTTTATAATCGCTTCTGACTGCCGTAAATTATCTAAAAAAGCGTTGCCGAGCCCTCGTCCCTTGTGAGCCTCGGGAACCAGGCCTGCTACGTCAACCAGCTCAATAGGGACAAATCGGATTCCATCAACACAATGACCGCACCGGGCGCTGCGCTGAGCGCAAGGGCACGGAACGCGCACATGCGACACCCCGCGGTTAGCGCTGATAGTCGTGAACGGGTAATTTGCAATTTCCACATCCACAAGTGTGGCAGCTTTGAAGAAGGTTGACTTGCCCGTATTAGGCTTGCCGGCGAGAGCGATTGATACGCTCATTTGAAGTTCACTTCCGCCTGTTCGAGTAAGCGCTTGGCCCATTGCAACTTTTGCATCTTTCGCGGCGTAACGCTGATGTCAGAAAAATCAAATCCAATCGCGCTGATCGTGCGGGCGCCGTACTCTTTCGCCAAGAAGACCGCCCGGTCTCCGTCAGTAAACCCACCTACGTTGAGTAAGAGCGGCTCAGGCTGTGTTTGGGCTGTACCAAGCACCGCGCTCAGCAACGGTACGTAAGCTTCGATTGCATTCATGTTGTCACCGTGTGCGTGAACGACCATTATGGCGCACATCGCATTTGCCCGCTTGAGATCACTAATGCTCCCGTCGAGATCAGAAACGACTATGTGGGGGATGACCCCCTGCGACAAGAGCACCGAGGTTGCACCATCGGCGGCAATGATCGTCTCTTGACCCTCAATTTTGCCGCTTTTAATGTCACGAATCAGTATCGGAGCTTTCCCGCAGACGAGGACGTCACATCCTTTGACGAGGTGGCTCAATTTTGCCAGGGTTGAGTTGTAGCCTGTTTTTTTAGCCAATAAGTGTGATAGAAGCTGGGCGGAGCGCTCATCTTGGGCGCGGTCAAATCCGAACTCGCGCACTATTTCCAAGTAGAAAGGCCGCCATTCTTTCAGGTTCATGCGCTATTCCGCTATTGAGATCACTACTCGACGGCCGTCGATCATCCACTCTTTCCGTAGTCTCGCGTTTTTAAGATCTCCTTTTACTACAGATTTCGACAGCGTCTCATCTTTGAGATACGCATTAAACGTTCGAATCGCCTGGGAGACTTCTGCAGGACCTTGGTACCCCACCCTAATTTGTGCGGCATACGGCAGATCCAGTTCCTTTCGCATCACCTGTATCCTCCTGACGACTTCTCGAGCTAGTGATTCTTTCCGCAGTTCGGCTGTTATTTCGGTGTCCAAAAAAACGACTAGGCCGCTGTCTTCGCTTTTAATAAAGCCACCCCTTACTTTTTCTGAAACCGTCAGATCGTCTTTCGATAAGCTAATAGGCGTTTGTCCGATTTCAAATTCGATGCCGTCATTCATTTTCTCGAGCACAGCCTGAGGCGTCAACGTGCTAAGAACTTGTTTTATTTTAGGGGCTAGATCTTTATATTTCGGTCCGACGCTGGCGAATTTTAAGCCAATTTCGTACTCGATAAACTTGTCGTCGCCTTTTTCAAAATCAATTGCCTTCACGTTAAGCTCATTTTTGATGATAGTCTGGAGTTCGGTACTCTCGAGTTCTGGTCCTACGCAAATAATTCTCGTGAGCGGTTGGCGCGTTTTAATGTGTGCTGATGACCGCGCGACTCTTCCCGCTTCAACGATTCGCTTAGCATAATCCATATCGCGTTCAGCCTCGGGAAGTAGACGATCGGGTCGCAGGGCAGGATACGTTTCGAGGTGAACACTCTCTCTTGCCTCTGGAGCATATCGAGCGAGGGTTTTGTGCATGTACTCAGAAATAAATGGCACGAACGGGGCGATCAGTGTACTTAACGTCCATAGAGTCTCAAAAAGAGAGACATAAGCGGATATTTTGTCTAGATCCTTTTCGTTCTTCCAGAAACGTCTCCTAGATGTTCTGACAAACCAGTTGCTTAGCTCGCCGATGAATGAGTCGATCGCTAAGGTCGCTAAATAATAGTCGTAACGGTCCAGGTACTCGACCACGTCCGACACCAAACCATTTAACCGGGAGAGCAACCACCTGTCGATCACGTTTCTGTGCTCGTCCGCAAGCTGCCACGTGACGTCGTACCGGTCTATCTCAGCATACGTCGTGAAAAAGGAGAGTATGTGCCAAAGCGTGGATATCGTCTTACGCTGAGACTCAACGATTGCGTCTTCATAGAACCGTTTAGGGGTTCCCGGATTGCCAGAGCTGAAAAGGTACCATCGGAGGCTATCAGCCCCTTCGTTGTTCAGGATTTGCCAAGGATCAACCGTATTACCCTTGCTTTTTGACATCTTTCTCCCCTGTTCGTCCACGATGTGCCCCAGGCTTATGACGGTGCTATACGCATTCGATCCGAACACGGCGCTCGCTATTGCGTGTAGGCTATAAAACCAGCCGCGCGTCTGATCAACACCTTCGGCTATGAAATCTACCGGCAGCTTGAAGTCGTCACTTCGCTCGAACGGATAGTGCAATGATGCGAATGGGGCGCAGCCCGAATCATACCAGCAGTCAATTACGTCGGGAATGCGGTGCATTATCTCAGCGCATTCGTCGCAAGGAAAAACAATGCGATCGATATACGGCTTATGGATGTCGCTTAGGGTGGCGTCATCACCGATTCGCTGCTTCAGCTCATCGATGCTGCCGATGAACACTACGTGATTGTTGCGGCATTTCCATATAGGCAGTGGAGTACCCCAGTAGCGTTCCCTACTTAGCGCCCAATCCCGTGCATTTTCAATGAAGTTTCCGAAGCGTCCGTGTTTCACCGTTTTCGGATGCCACTGGACCATCTCATTGTTGCGCACGAGTGCCTCGCGCAAAGAGCTCATGCGAATGAACCACGCCCTTCGCGCATAGTACATGAGCGGCGCCTCGCAACGCCAACAGAACGGATAGCTATGTTCGTACATCTCGCGTTTGTGCAGTAAGCCCCGACTTGCAAGGCTCTTCATTATTACAGCATTCGCATCGGTGAAGAACAATCCACCGACTAACGGCAGGTGAGCGTCAAAGCGACCATCGGGTTTGACGAGCTGCACGAGAGGAAGGCCTTCGGCCTTTGCTACGTTAAAATCATCTTCTCCGAACGCTGGAGCGATATGAACAATACCCGTGCCCTCAGCGGTGCTAACAAACTCAGCGAGCACGACGGTTGGCTGCCTGTCGCCAAATAGAGGCACATATCGTGTGCCATTGAGCTCATTTCCTTGAAACTCAGCTACGATGGTGAAATGCAACTCATCGCTTAGCACCGTTTGTAGCAACTCTTTTGCGAAAATGAGAAACTGATTTTTCACCTTCACCTTAACATACAAAATGTTAGGGTTGACAGCAAGCGCGACGTTTGAGAGTAACGTCCACGGCGTTGTTGTCCAAGCTAAAAAATAGGTTTCGCGTTGGTCCGACAAAGGAAACTTCACAAAAGCTGCTTCTTCAGTTATGGTTTCGTATCCTTGGGCCACCTCGTGTGTACTAAGTGCAGTACCACAGCGGGGACAGTAGGGAACGACATAATGTCCTTCATAGATTAGATCTCGCTCCCAAAGCCGCTTAAGCGACCACCATACTGATTCGATGTAGTGGAGGTCCATAGTCGTATACGGCTTGGTAAGATCAATGAAAAAGCCTACTCGCTTGGTCACTTCTGCCCACTCATCGATGTGACTAAATACTGAACTTCGACAGATGTTGTTGAATCGTTCAATTCCGTACTTTTCGATGCCCGCTTTATCCTCAAATTGAAGTTCTTTTTCCACAGAAATCTCGACTGGGAGTCCGTGACAATCCCATCCGCTCACTCGGGGGACGTAGTAGCCTTTCATGCTCTTGTAGCGGAGAAACAGATCTTTAATAACACGCGCGTAGACATGGTGAACCCCGGGTGAACCGTTTGCGGTCGGCGGCCCTTCGATAAATCGGAACAGCTCCGCTCCTTTGTTTGCGTTTATGCTTTTGCTGATGATGTCGCCGTCATCCCATTCTTTAAGAATGGTTTTCTCCATCGCAACAAAGTTGAAATCGAGTTGCGAATTTGCCCTTGACGCTTGCCCTTCATTTTCGTTCACGAATGGTCTTACCTCTGAGTTGGGTGTTCTGAGTGTTTCTTTTTCACGCTAGGAGACGAACATTGCTAAGATAATGTTCTATCCCGCGCTCGGTAATAAAGATTGTCGAGTCGCTTTCATTTGCTCTTGCGACCCTAAAGACTGGGCCCTACCGTCGGTTTTTGGCATGTCAGCCGCTCGCGGCCAATGCAGCTCTAAAAAAATATAAATTCCTCGGTGATCAGTTACTTATCTATACCAAAGATTTGAACATCTCCATAGTGAAACGGAGTTTTTAAGTTGAGCACCACGTCCAATCCGATGCAAGGTACAGAGTTAATGCAAGCGCGAAAGACTATCATGCACATCATCAATTCATTGAGCCCGTCAAGCAGGCTGAAAGGTGTCCATATAGATGATATCGTAAGCTACAGCGAATCTCTTGGAATCTATCCTGAAAGCGTTATCGGGGTGATTCAGCAATTAGCAAAAGAAGGTCTTGTCGTCGAACCGTCAAAAAACCGTTTTTTGAACCGATTTCCTCCCATCACCGTCCCCAAAAGCAACCTACAAGAGGGCCCGCCTAGATCAATAGAGCCAGCAACCGATTCTCGGCGCGACACTCATGATGACCTTGAAAAGAAAGCCTTGCTTCTTGAGAAGAGTCATATTCTATTGACTCCAAAGCAACTGCTTCAAATTGAACGGGAGTATAAAGATATAATGGCATCGGGCGACCTCGATTTTTTTTACGAGGGTTATCCAAGCGACGCTGAAATTGGAAAACGTGTTGGAATAGACAAGAGAAAGATTCAAGGAGCACGCGTCTTGCTGGGCATTTTGACCGAGCGTGACGTGAAAATCGCCTTCGATCGCGACAAGTTTTTGCAGTGGCTTTCGGCGCCCAAGTCTGCGAGAAAGAGTTCAAAGGATCTTGCCGACGAGCTTGGCGTAAGCTATTCAACCTTCAAGCGAAAAAGAGCTCTGTGGGTGGCTTATCTATCCAAAAACTCCGTCAGCGATACGTCATTCAAGTAGTGACGTGGAGGCACATGAAGTTCTTAGCTGATCGAATGCTAGGGCGCCTCTCTTCTTGGCTCAGAATTCTGGGTTACGACACTTTAAGCGCGAATTCCTTCGATGGCTTGTCAAATGCCGAGGAGGACACTTTGATGCTCGAGCTTTCAGGATCCGAGAAGCGGGCGTTGCTTACCAGGGATACACAGCTTCATACCCGCGCAAGGCAAAAGTGTGGCATCCCGTCACTTCTCGTTCAAGATGGAGACGTGCTTCGCCAATTGAACCAAGTACGAAACCATTATGGCTTGGTCTTCCCCGAAGAACCCGAAACTGTTCGATGCAGCGTTTGTAACGGCATGCTTGAACTGGCGTCAAGCGAGGAAATTTCGCATTCTCATGAGATCAATAAGCTGCGCGCGAAGAGCGTCGATATTGAGAAATTCGTTCAGAGGTACGCTCGCTTTTATAAATGTAGCCAATGCAGCAAGATATTCTGGAAGGGGCAACATTGGCGAAACATGGCCTATAAAACACGCCTCCTTAGTGGGCAGCACTAAGTGCATTTTTTAGAAGTTCTTGGCAGCAAAATGCATATGTGCCACTTTTATCCCCAGGGCCGTCGTTCGGTGCTCAAGGTATCTTGAGCCAGAAAGTCACGACTTGCCTTTATAGCTATGTAGTTGTTAACTTCAATTATCGCTTTGTGTATCCCTTTTAACTGAGTCCAGTCGATGGTTCCTTCACCGATTGGAAGATGCAGATCACGTTCGCCGTCGTTATCACTCACGTGATAGTAAGCCACGGGAAAACCCGCCTGTAGAAAGTCTGCTACAGCGTTGTTCGTGTGTGCGTGTCCGACGTCGATTGTTGCAGACGTGCCGCACGTTTCGATAAAAAGCTTGTGTTGCATAACCTCGGTGCAGAAGTATTTCGCGTTACGGGGCATATTCTCAATGGCAGGCACTATTCCAACGTCGGCGGCGTAGTTTGCCCACTTTTCAAGGCTATGCAGAGCTAAATCGAGCGATCGCCTCGTCAGTCTGTCATTTATTCTCTTTACGTAACCTGGGTGGGTCGTGATCGTCGAAACGTTTATAGCTGCAGCAAGATCCACCGTCTCGGTGAGTTGTTTCGTAGTCTCCTCACGTATTCCGACGTTGACACTGGCGGGATTGAGATCCACAGTAGGCGAATGAATTGTTAGTTCAATATCGTACTGCGACGCAATTTCAAATTGAGAGACATTTCTTAAGGCGTGTCGCGGCAGGTAGGGCCCCTCGCACAGCACCTCGATCACATCGAACCTGTCTTCAAAGGCTCTTTGCATGATCCTGTCAAAAGGCACGTCAAATAGAGCAAGCGCCGTGAATCCCACTTTCATAAAAAAATGTGTCGACTACCGAATATAAACGTGTTAGCTACGGGTAGCACGGAGTGCTGGACTCTTATTCCCTGTAGTTCCTGGAAATCCAGAAAGCCTCGAGCAAACAAAGATGCAAGCTGTTAACTTAGCATTAGTGAAAAGTGACGGCACGTTAATTAGCGGGCAGGATAGTAATCTTCCACTCGCACGATATCGTCGCCAAATGGTGTTGAGACACTGTGCATAAGAGAGTTTTCTGTGGCCACGATCTTGTGCAAAGCCCCCCGCGGAATATCCATTGTATCGTTTCTTCCGAAGAACTCCTTTTTGTGCTCAAACTGAACGTAGCAAGAGCCTTCGAGCATGTAGATTGACTCCTCTTTTTCTTTGTGATAATGATACGAGGTCGTATAGCCTTCTTTTATGTATATCTCTTTTGTGAGGTAATTCTCGGTGCTGATGAGAACCTTTTCATAACCCCACGGTTTGTCACTTCTGTTTGCGTACTCCTTTTTTATTTCTTCGAGATCCTTGGTCGTATCTATCGACATCCAAAACGTGTTTTCCTTGTAATATCCAAGTTGATTAGTGTCTGCGAGGACAGGAAAAACAGTCTTTTCTATTTCGCCCTTTTCAAAATTGCTAAATGGAATCTCAGAGTCGAGGAGATATATCCCTCCATTTATGTAATACTCGAGGAGTGGCTTCTCCTTAAAAGAGCGGATGTGGTCCTCTCCCAGTTCAACAATGCCATAAGGGCTGCGCATTTTCGTGACAAACATCATGGCTTTGAAATTGCTGGCGCTGTACTTTTTCATCATCTTCTTCAGATTGATGTCAGAAACTACGTCGCCGTTTCGGATCAACACTGTTTCTTTATCTTTCAGCAGCTCAATTCCAAGTTTGATTGCATTGAGGGTGCCTAACGGTTTTTCTTCAACGGAATACTGAATTTCCATGCCACGATAGCTATTCCCATATCTCTGTTCTATCAGCTCACTCAAGTACCCCGTTAGCAGTATCACGCTCTCAATATCGCTATTGGCCATATCGTAGAGCTGTCGGTCGAGAATTGTGTAGTCGTCCGTGATGTCTATGAGTGGCTTGGGTATGTCCTCAGTATACGGTTTGAGTCGCTTGCCATACCCCCCGCAGAGGATCATGCCTATCATATAGATTTGCATTAGTCCTGCTGTGACTTTACTTTTTCTGTAGCAAAAACTGAGCTATCGCTCTTGCTGAAGTCTATGGACCTCGGAAAAAACGAGGGGAGGGGATCAACCGGCCGCTTGCAACGGGCTTCTAAATCAAAAAAAAATTCTGGAGGCTCAATTAATTAGCCGCACCCTCCACCGCACGACCCGCATCCGGTGAGGCTCGGGTGCTTGATAGTAAATCCTTTCCCGAACATTGGGTCATCGACAAAATCAATCTCCGCACCATCGAGTGCCGTCTCTACGTTCTTTTCCAAGAACACTTTGACGCCGTTTGATTCTTGCACATCTTCCCCTTTGGTGGGGTTTTCGTCAAGGGACATCGTATACTGCGGGCCGCCGCAGCCCATGCCGCCGTATGATATCCTCAAACCATATTCGGACTTGCCTTCTTTTACGAGAAGGTCTTTCAACTCTCTTGCTGCTGTTTCAGTAACTTGAATCATTTCGAACTCCTATATATTTCTCTCTCGTCGCACCTATTTAAAGCTACGCAACACGCTCAGCGCAGTCAAAATCCGGCCGCGTACAAAAAAAGGGACGGATGGCCACCTCACATTGGCGGCATGCCACCCATGCCACCCATGCCACCCATGCCACCCATGCCACCCTCAGGCATCGGCGGAGCTGAAAGCTTACTGGCCGCTATGACATCATCAATTCTGAGAATCATTATCGCAGATTCTGACGCAGAGCCGATTGCTTGAGTTTTTGTCCTAAGTGGTTCCACAACGCCTGCTTCGACCATATCGATTGCATCACCCGTAAAGACATTTAGTCCTGCAGTCGTCATTCCTTGTTCGTGTTTTGACCTTAGTTCAACAAGCGTGTCGATGGTATCAAGACCAGCATTTTCCGCTAGGGTCTTTGGAATGACTTCCAAAGCGTCAGCGAATGCATTGATGGCGAGTTGCTCCCGGCCGCCTACCGTAGAGGCGTAGTCTCTGAGCTTTAGTGCCAGTTCGACTTCAGTTGCGCCGCCTCCGGCGACCAGTTTCTCATCTTCTATCGCGACGCCGACTACTCGTAGCGCGTCGTTTACTGCTCTCTCTATGTCGTCCACGACGTGCTCGGTCCCTCCGTGAAGCATGATGGACACTGCTTTCGGGTTCTCGCACTTTTCTACAAAGATCATCTCGTCGCCGCCAACTTTCCGCTCTTCAACAAGCCCTGCATTGCCGAGGTCGCCTTTTTCCAGTTCGTCGACGCTCGAGGCAATCTTTGCGTTGGTAGCTCTCGCGAGTTTTTCCATGTCGCTCTTTTTAACACGCCGTGCCGCGAGAATCCCGGCTTTCGACAGGTAGTGTTGAGCGAGGTCATCAATCCCCTTCTGACAGAATACTACGGTAGCACCTTTACTCTTGATCTTGTCAACCATGCCCTTGATCATTTCCTCTTCTTGACCGAGAAACGCCTGGAGCTGATCTGGCGACGTGATCGAGATTTCGGCGTCAACCTCTGTATCCTTAAGCTCGATTGCGCCGTTTATCAAAGCAATCTTTGCTTTTTCGACGCTTTTTGGCATACCAGTCGAGACACGCTCTTTATCTATGATCATGCCATCGACGAGTTCGGATGAGTCGATGCTTCCCCCAACCTTTTTCTCAATCTTGATGTTGTCGATGTCGAAGGTGTTCTTCCCGTTTTCAGTTTCAACTACAGCTTTTACCGCTTTAACAGACATGGCAGCGAGTTTCTCTTTTGACGCTTCTGCGCCTTTGCCAGTCATCGCCGTAATCGCCACTTTTTTCAGAAGTTCGACATCATCAGGTGATACCGGGATCGCCACTGTGTCTAGCGTTTCTCGCGCTTTTACTGCAGCTAGCCTGAATCCCGATGCTATGATGGTGGGGTGCACGTCTTGTTCGAGAAGGTTCTCTGCTTTTCTGAGCAGTTCGCCAGTAATAATGACTGCTGTGGTCGTTCCGTCTCCGACTTCGTCGTCTTGGGTCCGGGCGACTTCAACGATCATTTTCGCTGCGGGGTGCTCAATATCCATCTCCTTCAGGATCGTAACCCCATCGTTTGTAATGACGACATCACCCAGCGTGTCCACGAGCATCTTATCCATGCCTTTAGGACCTAGCGTCGTCCTCACAGCCGCAGCAACCGCCTTCGCGGCGGTTATGTTCATGCCTTGGGCCTCTTTGCCTCGAGTCCTCTGGCTGCCTTCTTTAAGAATCAATATGGGCTGTCCACCCAGTTGTCCGACTTGTCCACCAAGTTGTCCTGCCATGTTTTCTCTCCGTGTAGCGTGATCAATCCTAATGCGTGTAGGTTTTCGGCCTTAACTATGCAGAAAGTTCTATAAAAGCATTTTGCCCGAAACAAACCTCGGATAAGCGCAGCTATTCTTCCGATCGCTCTCGCACGAGATGCATCAATTCAGCTGAGCTATCCAAGTCTTCGAGCTCTTGTAGGCGCACGATAACCGTGTGCAAGATCCTGAAACACTTAGGCTCATCGTCAGTGATGTACAGCGAGTGCGCGGATACGACTCGCGCTATGCTACTCATCAGTTCAGCCCTTTTTGCCATCAAGCTCGCGTTCTTGCTGATTCCGGTGAGTAAGGTCTCTTCCTTGGTCTGCGACAGCATGTCAAACGGTGCTTGAAACATCGGGAGCACCGTGAATCCTAAGTCAACGAGCAACGATATTGCCTGTCTCTCCATGGGCGGAAGTGAATCAGCTTTCGCTGTTTCCTTGTGAAAACTGTGTCGCGCAAGCAGGCTTATTGGCACAGCAAGCGGTGCGTCTAGAATCGCCTCTAGCCTGACAGCTATTTCGACTTTGGCATCCATTCCTTCTTCGTATTTGCGAATACTTCTTCGTGAAACGCCTAGCTGCGATGCTATTGCACCTAGAGATAGGTTCCTGCTAGTGCGAGCTGCATAGAGTGCATCCTCATCCAATTTCACGTATAGTCCGCCGGGAGCGGCGTAAATGAGCGGTGGAAGTTCATCTATGAAGAAATCTGAAAGCGTGTCAACGTTAACAGCGGGGACCCCATAACGCACATACACCGCACCCTCCTGGAGTTCATGATTTCGAGCTTTTTCGCCGACAAGCAAAGGTGATGCATAGAAGCACTCCGCTAGCTTCTTCAGTTCAAAGGCCGTTTCTTCACTTAGGCCGTCGATATTTGACAGCATCTTCAAGAAAAGCAGAATTGAGCCCCGCCTAGCAGTGATGTCGAAGCATCGAGAGCGAACGTCACATCTCTTCGACGTTACGAAGCCTGCCGTGTGCAGCACATTGGCAGCTTGATCCGCTAACATATCCTGGCGCATTATCAGGGTTCTCCTAGGTGATTACAAGCCGCTAGAGCTTGCAGATCTAGCCTACCTCAGATAATATGTTCAAAAAGATACTTATATACTTCTATCGATAAAAAAATGAGGCGCTTGCTACCATGCTTATCGGAATCGACGATACTGATTCAAAGCGGGGGATGTGCACCACTTACTTGGGCACTTTGTTAAAGAAAGAGCTGGAGCAAGAGCTTAACGAGATCATTCAGCTTCGTTTAGTGCGGCTCAATCCAACAATACGATTTAAGACCAGAGGAAACGCCTCAATTTGTATCTCGATCAAGCATTCGTATGACGTTCAAGATATCGTGCGAAAGCACATCGAACGAATGGCGCACCTTGATGATGACAATACACATCCTGGGGCTGTTTTTTTTGATGGAGACGCAATTCCAGCAGATATCCAGCGCTTCGCGCGCGACGCTGTGCACGCCGAGCTCTGCTTGGAAGAGGCAACTGGACTGATCGAAAGGCACAGGCTGGATTTTTTATCATTTAAGAGCGGTCGAGGCTTAATAGGGGCGCTTGCTGCAATAGGCACGACTGTTGAAAGCTGCTCTTCGTACGAACTTGTTGCGTATCGTTTTGAGCAGAATTTTGCAAAAAAACGTTATATAAATGTGCAATCAGTTTGGCATGCCGACGCTTCTACTTACCCCTACACGTGGGACACGCTCGATCGAAACGATGAAACGGTTATCTGTGCCCCGCACTCTGCAGATCCTATACTTTATGGAATCAGGGGAGATGACCCCTACCAAATACTCGTAGCGCACAGTAAGATTATCTCAGAGCCATTTGAGTATCTAACGCTTTACAGGACCAATCAGGGGACAGATGCACACGTACGACCCGCTCAAATTCGAGAGTTGGAAGAAGGGCGCTCCTACAAGGTGACTGCAGCGGTGACCAGCGCACCGTGGACAATCACGGGGGGGCATACTTTTGTCGTAGTTGGAGACAACGGTGGCAAGCTGCTGTGCGTCGCATTCGAACCCACTAAGCAATTCCGAACCACGGTCCGCGATTTGCGTGTCGGCGACAAGGTGGTGGTCCAAGGCAGCTACGTCAACAACTGCCTGCACTTAGAGAAATTGCGAGTTGTGGAGCTCTGCGACCAATTTAAAATCGGGAACCCTCGCTGCTGCGACAAAAGCATGAAGTCGCTCGGGCGCGCTAAGGGATACAAGTGCTCAAAGTGTAAGGCGGTCTCGCATGTTCGACTTAGAGACCAAATATCGATAGCGAGAGAAGTTGGGCCTGGCGCTTATGAGGTCCCCCCGTCTGCGAGACGCCATCTCGCAGAACCACTCGTCAGGAGGCACAATCTTGGTTACGCAGTATTCCCAAGCAGGTAAAGCAAAGCAAGCCGTCAGGTTCGTCGCCCAGTGTGTAGGGGGTCCCTAGCTTTCGTAAACAGCGCGGAGTCCTAGATTCATGTGCGCAAGAGTTAACAAACAGGTTCTTGGAGGCCTGAGCCAATTTGACGGGAACATAGTTCACTTGACGCACACTGATCTAGACGCGGTGTGCTGTGACGCACTTTTTAAGCGAAAATATGGAAATGTGTTTACGATCTTTTCGTCAGTACAAGATTACAGCACCTACTTGGAGCTTCTCGCCCAGGCCGAAAAAACGGCGAACCTGACGTTATGCCTTTCTGATCTTGGGGGGAGAACAAGCGCTCTTGAAGTTGTTGCACGGTTGGAAAAAAAAGGATGGCGCATTGAGTGGCGCGACCATCACGTATGGGATGAGCATTTTTTCGAAGACATCAAGAGCGTTGTCGACTACTTACGCGTCGATCGTGAACTATGTGCGTGCGAAATCGTATATACGGACCTACTAGATGGCGATTTGATCGCCAAGGAAATCGCAGCGATAGGGAGAGACAGAGATTTCTGGATCAACAACGACCCACGTTCTGAAGTGCTCTCTACTGCGATAAGTGATGACGAGTCCCGAGAAGAGATAGCACTAAAACTATCGCGCGGAGCTTTTGCCGACGCCGAGATCGAAGCAATGTATACGCTTCAAATCGGTCGGAAGAGCGAAGCCATCAGCAAAGCGATCCAAAAGTCGGTTCTGCTCGGTAGTACAGCTGTCACGACCAGCAGCGGTTACACAAGTGATGTGGCTGCGAGGCTTAGGGACAGATATCACTCAACTACGGAGATCATTTTGCGAGAGAATGGTGTATTCTCAATCAGAACGGTCGCTCCGGTGAGTAATCAAATCGCAATGCTTTTTAACGGAGGTGGGCATCCACACGCTGCTGGCGGCAACCTCTCTTTCACGAGACGAGACCAGATAGGATTTAGGTTGTTCGGGTATCGACTTGCGAAGGTGCGCAAGCTTATCGAAGCGGCATCGAGGTTCTATCATTCTTGACCGACCAGGTGCCTCCACGCAACTCAGCGATTAGAGCAGCCACCTCTTCTGGATCATAGATCTCCTTAAACACCATAATATGACCGCTAGCAGTCTTAATAATAAGATTTCCCGTCCTCAGTAGCCTTTCTAAGAAGCTCTGTTGCTTTGCGTGCTTCGCAACCTGATTGATTGGGATAACTGCTGTCTTCTTCAAAAAAAATCCCTTTTCGATGGATATATCACGCGAAGTGATCCCATATCTTTCCGAATAAACGGTAAGGGCGGTTCGAGCGGCGACGAAGAGAAAAAGCAGCACTGCGGCCCCCCTAAGGGTGGTTGCGATCAAGCTGACGTTTATGAGGCTCTGCACAAAAAAAGACCCGAAAAGGAGGACCACTAGTAACAGCACAAGTCCTTTATGTTTCAGCGTGCAACCCAAAATACTGGGACGGGCTAAATACAAGAGCTCTTTATCATCTATGTCCAATCCGCCTTTAAAGACCGGATAGGCGGGGCGGGGGGCGCTAGTCCGCTCGGTGTCATAGCGGGCGTCATAAGAGGGGCGGTCGCGAGTAGCTTGCGTTGAATATGATGCAGCCCCGGTGCGGTCGTTGACATAAGTCGCGATATAATCACGCATCTCTTCTGACACTGTCAAGGCAATTCGTGCGATTTCGGGGGTGATCTTAATCTTCTGAAAAGTGATGATGCCCGATTCCCACCAGTAATCTAGCGAGTCCGAGTTTTTCTCTATCTGAGTTCGCAAGGCTGGGTTGAAACCAAAGCGTCCTCGACTCCTATATTCATCTTGGAGGCAGAGCTGGTACAATTCTTTAATCCTGTGAGCGTTTAGAATGACTTCTTCGTAATCGCCCGATTGATAGAAACGTCGCGCTTTTTCTATTAATCGATCTACTGCCAGAGCAGCCGCCGCAAATTCAGTTGTTGAGGTGATGCTGTAGCTATCCCTATCTTCTGCACGTGGATATTCCCAGTGGTCCGCCAGCATGCGCTTCACGGCAGCCCCAGTAGTTTGTGCACTTGCGGTATGGTCCTTACCTGACTTAAATGCCTAGCAGCGACATCCATCAGCCGAAAGAGCTGCCTTCCATCCGGCGGAACAACGCTAAGCGTATGTGCAACTGGCTGCAGCACCAGCAGTAGATCGGTGCTGATACCCGCGAGGCGCTGCGCAACGAAGTCAATCATCTCGCTCGAAGTTTGCTTAAGCACAACGACTTTGACAAAAACGTCAGTTTGCGAAAGGTAGAACGCTTCTATAGTGCGTAGCTCTTCCCGAAGCAGTAGATGATAGGTGGGGCTAGCACCGTGTTCGGGCAGTTTTACATCGCATGCGGCAACATCCACCACGTGTTTAAGGCGCATCGCACCGCGAGAATCCATTCCGTTCGTCTCAAGATAAAGAGGTTTGGACAGCTGTTGCGCGAGCTCTAAGATGAAATTGGTATATAACAAGGGTTCGCCGCCAGTCAAGCTGAGATGCGTTGTCGCTGGGGTCCACAAGCTTTCAACAATTTTGCCGAGATTGTTCGCTGAAATCGGATTCTGAAGTTGATCAGCGGTGCTGCACCTCACTCGACTTTCGCTCTCGACAGGTCTCGCAGATGTTGAATCACAATAAACGCACGTAAGCGGACAGCCTTGGAATCTGACGAAAACTTGGCGCGTTCCGATATAAGGTCCCTCTCCTTGCATCGAATTGAATACTTCAAAAACGTTCGCTGTCACTACCATTTTTGCGAGCACGAACTAGATGGCACCCAGCCGGGTTAGCAGCGGGTCTTCTTTGTTCAAGTCCTGAAAGGCGCGGCGTCTGCGGAGACAGGACTCGCAAACACGACATGGAACGTCTTCGGCGGCGTAGCAGGACCATGACCATTCGAGAGGCGCTCCGATGCGCAAGCCGAGTGCCGCGATCTCTGTTTTGTTGTATTCTATAAGCGGAGCAACAACCTCTACTTGATTTAGAGCGGCATATTGCAACACACGGTTGAAAGAAGTTACAAAATCGGCCGAGTTATCCGAGAACGTTTCAGCCTCCTCTCTGTTAAATCCGACGACAACGGTTTCATAACGATAATTTTCGCAAAATGCGGTTGCAATTGAAAGAAAAACCGCATTTCGCGCAGGCACCCAGACGGCTTTTGCAGTTTCACACACTGCCGAATAGTCTTCGAGTGTCTCTTTGGTGAGCTGTGGCAGTTCGTTGTTATCGGTGAGTGCTCCCTCAAAACTCGCATACCATGGCAATTCAATGATGTGATGGCTCACGCGGTATGTCGCGCATATTTTGGAAGCAAATTCGATTTCTTTGCTGCGCGCCTTCTGGCCGTAATCGAACGTGAGACACTTAATACTGTCATAGGAATCACACGCGAGTTTGAAGGACACTACCGAGTCCAAGCCTGCTGATAGCAAAACAATAGCTCGTGACATTTTGACGCCTCGCACTCACACCTATAAGGCAAAGCATTAATTAAAATTGCCTATTCATTTATTCACATGCACAAAACTGTGGAGATCCTTGTGTCTGGCTATGTACAAGCGGTTGGCTACCGCTTCTATACTAAGAGATATGCTGATCAATTAGGCCTCACTGGTTCTGTACAAAACTTATCTGACGGAAATGTGAGGGTGGTAGCATCAGGCGCTGAACAGGATCTCGAACGTTTTATTGCGGGGTTGCGAGAGGGCCCACGAGCTGCAATAGTTAAAGACGTGAAAGTGACGTGGCACAATGGAGAAAAGAAATTCGGGAAATTCGTCATGATGTGAGCGGCGCTGGGCTACTCGCATCGGCTGCTGTGGCTTGGACTATATTCGGTGGCCCCCCCATCTCTAGTTTCGCTGTTTCACGCTGGGGTCTTCATTGTATGCAGTTACAGTCTCGTTCGTTGGCTGTTAAAGCTAGGCGAATACAAATTTCGAAACTCCTGCCATGCTTTGAGGGCCACCATCATTCAGATGAGGTTTATCTCGCTATCGTCCTCGCCGTGTTTTGGGCACGTCAGCACGCTGGTCGGGCAAGCGCCCTAAGAAGAGACGAATACAAGCCCCAATTCTTAACCGCTTTTCTAGGGCAGCAGTGGTGTGTAACACCCCACGTGATTACACCCATCGTCGCCGGGGATCAGTCATAATGTCGACAAGCGTCGCTTTTTTCGCAGTAAGGGCATTTTTCAATGCCTCCCTTAGATCTCGAGGATCGTCGACGGTGAATCCTTCCCCTCCGCAGGAATCTGCATAGCGCGCAAAATCGATCCTGTGCAAATCAGTAGCAAAATGCGGGACGCCGGCTTCATCTTGCTCGTGTTCAATCATGGCGAGCTTGGCGTTGTCGAGCAATACAACGGTTAGCGGCAGCTCGTTAACGACAGCAGTAGCGAAATCGCCCATTACCATCGTGAAGCCCCCGTCGCCGGTCGTACAGACCACTTGGCGGTCAGGGCACGCGAGTTGTGCAGCCAGCGCTGCGGGCAGGCCAAACCCCATAGAGGCGACATATCCGGATATCAAGATTTCTTGATCTGTTGCCACGAAGTTTCGCGCAAACCACAGTGTATTATCTCCGACATCGTTTGCAATGATTGCATCGCGATCGACAACCTCTTGTAGCGCGTCCATTATTTGTGGCCCTCGCACAGGGGATGCGTCTGAAGCGATTTCTTGCTGCTTTTTTTGCTCCCAGCGTTTCTTGACGCGGGCTACCTGATCTAAGTAGCCACCCGCCTGTTTATCAGTCACTTTCTCGTGCAATGCAGGCAGTACCATCGCCGCATCTCCGACGAGTCCAACGCTCACCGGGAACTTTCGCCCAATCATGATTGGCTCGAGATCAATTTGAACTTGCGGTATATACGACGGCACGGCGGTGTTATCTGAATAGGAGCATCCAACAGTGATCAGCAAATCCGCGCCAAACACAACCCTCTTCGCGGGATCGGTCCCGATGTCCCCCATTACGCCTAGGGCGAGAACATGATCCTCTGGAATGATGCCTTTGGCCTTGTAAGTCGTGGCAACTGGAGCACCGATCTTTTCCGCTAGCCGTAAGACGGGATCTCTTTGTCCGCGAGCGCCGTATCCTACGATCAGAACCGGCCGTTCCGCCGCATCAATCGCTTTCACTGCGGCAGCAATCAGCTGAGGATGAGGCAGTAGTCGCAAATCCGGCAATCGCCCACTTTTCGGCTTAGTTTTCATGTTGGGAAGCACGGGGAGCGTCTGCACGTTCGTTGGTATGCCCAAATGAGAGACGCCGTGCCCAACAATCGCTTGCTTCATGGCTACGGTAAGAAGCTCGGTTACTTGCTCTGGTGCGTCAATAACCTCATTAAAATCAGCGACTGCCTCAAAGAGGGCATGCTGATCGATCTCTTGGAACGACCCCAAGCCCAAGAACTGCAGCCCAACTTGTCCGGTGAGGGCGAGCACCGAAGCGCGGTCCATTTTTGCATCGTAAAGCCCTGTGACCAGGTTAGTCGCTCCGGGTCCGGCTATTGAAAGACATACTCCCAAGTCACCGGTGAGCTTAGCATAAGCAGACGCCATAAAGGCAGCGACTTCCTCGTGCCGCACGAGCACAAAGCGTATCTGGTCGCTTCTCCTTCTGATAGCATCAACGATTTGAAGCGATGTCTCGCCAGGAATTCCGTAAACCTGTTTTACACCCCATTCAACAAGCTGCTCAACGATTGCGTCGGCAACCAGCCGCTGGGGCTCGCCTTCTGCAGTCTCACCACTCACCTCTGCTACGCCTCCTTTCGGGTCGGCCAACCGCCAATCGCTCGCTTTCTCTGTGCTCAACAGCTACAAACTGATCGTGCGAAAGCCGATGTCCATTTTCTCCAAGCAGCTGTGACTATTTAAACATTACACGCAGAAGAAGCTCGATACCCAGCTTTAGCGGATAGACAACAATTGAGGCACTAAGGGGTTCCTAAATTCTGTCTCCGATGCTACAGCCGCAGCCCACTCTGAATTGCACGCCTGCGCGTGACGCGATTTCAGCATCGTAGCGACGGCTTTGAGGCCTGAGCAGAATCACGTCATTGCTGGGTAAGTCACGCCTGACAGTTCGCTCGTGTCACGCGTTAGGGCAACCAAATCGTGCACGTCCAGCCTGTGCACGTCATCCTTACCTACCGCCCTCGAAATATCGGCAAGCTCCGACGTCGAAACGCGAATGAAATTTGCAAGCTTCCGGGCGCCGCGATCAATGTTGAATCGCTTGACGAGGTCGGGGTCCTGCGTCGTTGTGCCGGTGGGGCATTGGTTGGTTTCACATATGCGGTAGTATTCGCAGGACATTGCCCAGAGCGCAGCTGTTGCGATGTAGACCGCGTCGGCCCCCAAAGCTAGGCACTTTGCGAAATCACCGGACGTGCGCAATCCTCCTGCTGCAATGAGCTCTGAGTGTTGCCGGTAGCCAACCTCCTCGAGATACTGATGAGCCCGAGGCAAGAAGTTGATGAGGGGGAGCCCGAAGTTGTCTCGGATATGGCCAGGGGGGGCGCCGCTGCCCCCTCCAAACCCGTCAACGACGATGTAGTCAGGCTCAGCATAAACGATTGCGTCGAGGTCTTTCTGGACGTGTCCGCCCGCAAACTTGATCCCCACTGGCTTGCCCTCTGCCGTGTCTCGGAGCGTGTCTATCTTCTGCTTAAGATCTTCGGCGCTATTTACGTCTAGATGTCGCGCGGGGCTTCGCGCGTCGGAGCCGACAGAAATGCCGCGTGCCTTTGCGATGAGCTCGGTAACTTTACTCGCCGGAACAAGGCTCCCGGTGGCAGGGTACGCCGACTGACTGATCCGAAACTCGATCATGTCGGCTTGTTTGAGCCGTTCATCCCAGACGCCAAAATGGCCGGTCGAGTATTGCAGCGTGAGGTACTTAGCGGATTCTCGCTCTTCGTCGAGCATACCGCCTTCGCCGGTATTTGTCGCCGTACCTGCGAGCGTCGACGCTTTCGCAAGAGCGATCTTCTGTTCTATATTTAGGGCGCCAAAGCTCATTCCGGAGATCATTATTGGCGTTTCGAGCAGAATTGGCTTCTTTGAGCGTTTTCCTATCGTGGTGCTTGTGTTAACTGGCTCTTCTGAGTCTAAGGGGAAGAGATACAGTTGAGCCGGGAGGAAGTTGAGCATGTCGAGGCTTGCCCGGATCTGCTTCATCGACCCCATACCCTCACGAAGTGATTTGTTGAGTGTTGCCGTTTTCTTAACGTCAAGAATCTTTTTGTACTCCAAAGGATGCTCGTAATACGACATTTCTCGCATGATTACCCCTCGACTTCTGCGCCGCTTATCAAAGTGGCCGAGTAATATTTATTGGTTTCTAAACTCTATAATGGAACGGAATACCCAGGAAGCACGGCAGGAGCTTCACGATTCGTGAGGATTTTGCACGTTGTTGACCGACCAAGCGGAGGACTCGCATGGCAGGCAGTACCAGACGAAACAGATTAGCTGAGAGTAGGCGTCGATTGACGAAGCTGCTTATCATCGCGGCTTTGATTGAGTATGGACTTCAGATAGGCGACATTGACGTTGGGAAAGTCGTCCAAGACGACATCGACGAGGCAGCAGATCTTGCCAAACACGGTTCAGTCCACGTGCCAACAGTCGTAATTAACGTCAAGCAACTCGACGGTTTCGAGAGGTACGTTCTGGCTTGGTCGAATTTGTCGATCGAAACAGGCGTATTGGACGTTCTCGCCACGCTCGATAGTGGAGAGATACTCATCGGTCTACCGCATGACACGGAAAAACGATGTATCATGATCCCAAGCAGGATAGCGAAAGAATTTGAGGGGCTGAACGCGCTAACCGCGTAAGCTGACATGAATGAAGCGCAAATTGCAAGCCGGCTGAGGCTTTAGCGCGCCTGTTTGTGGACGCTCGAAAGGTGAACCGGCACAACGGCGACGGTCGTTACAGGAAGCTTTATGTCTTCCGCGCTCTTCGTAGCAAGCGTGCGGAAGGCTGTCCTGCTAACGCTGTGCATCTTAACGTGCTGCTGCCTCGTCAGCGGTTGCACGGGCAGTGCGCCGAATCAAACTGCAAGTAGCCAGGGATCAAACCGTCTCCAAACATCGCAAATCTCCGTGAGTTCGGCTCTGACAGCGCTCGACGAGCCGGTGTCGATTCAAGCGACCTTGAAGGATGGGAATGGGCGGGCCTTGGATGGTAAGACAGTCGAATGGTTCATTGATGGTGCGTCAGTCGGAAAAAGTCAAGTGAAGAGCGGCGTCACGATGATGAACCTAACGAGCGAGTACATCGACAACTTAGGTATCCAAGCACATCAGGTGCGGGTGACTTTCTACGGAGACCAAAGTTACGAGAGCAGCACGGCCTCTTCGTTTTTGCAGGTTACCGCGACCGGTGTGCCAGCAGGAACAGCTTCGACCAATTCCACCGCGAGTGCCGTTTGAAGGTTCTTGCCAAGCCTCGAGTGCCCTTTAGCTCTGATTTGCGCGTCGGTGCTACAGCTTCGTTTCTAGTGCACCAAAATTAAGGCGCCGACCACGTACGCAAGCTCGACGTACTACGACGGGAATAGCTCCGCGCGTCGTTAACCGTCAGTCGATCTTCGTTTCGTTTACGTATCGAGAAAAGTTCGGGTTTTTGAGGTCAATGAGATCCAGAAAAGTCTCAAAATCTTCCTCAAATTCTAGCCCAAAAAGCTCAGTCTCAATGGTCGATGCTTGACAATTCATTTCTCGTAATAGGATTCTAGCTCCTACTTAAACCTTTTCTTTTGCTTAGAATGCAAAAAAACGGCGCTATAGTCCCCATAGCGGCAGACCGCGCGCACAGAACACCCAAGCGCCAACGCCGCACTCCAATGGAAACGTTGCTATGCGCGGATTGGCTAAACGCGTTGCTGTAGCGGTTCATAGTGCTTCCCAGGCAGTTCGACGACGGCGAAGGTTATATACAAAGTACACAGGTTCATGAGTGATGAACCCGGAAATAGACCTTAATCAGCTCGTCGACGAGTTTTTGCGATTTGAAAAGTACGTGGAAGAGTCCAAACTCTACGAACGCGTGGTCGCCGCACCATCGTTATCAGATGACCAGTTGTTTCTCGAGCGAGACTGGCAACGGTTCGTGGCGTACAAGTACAATCAAGTAGGCATGCGTGATGGTCTCCAAGACGCGATGCGAGACGGCTACGTTTTGCTGCTCCAGAAGCTCACCGAGCTGGCCCAGCAGGCCGGTGCAGAGCATAGCGGGCTCGACAACGAGTAGCGAAGACGGGTAAGCTCGGCGCCTCGCGTCTAGTGGCGAGGGCAACGTCCCCTTTTTCGAGTGCGAAAGCTTCGTAGCTCGCGCTATCATTGGTTTTGTCTCGGTTGTTTACGCTCAAATTGGCTCAAGCCTAAATACGTGGCGGTGCTAGATTGCGAACAACTTACCACCGAGGCAACCAGAATGAAGGTAGAGAAACTTAGGCAACTCTTTAAAGCTGTCCTTTCTGAAATGGAGAAGGAGCTGAAGAGTTACGCGTGGCTTTTTTGCGCTGAACACGGCTTTTGCATCGACGATTCACGCCTGTTCGTGGACGACGCAGGACTTTTGCCGGCAATTCGCGTCGCGTTAACCCCAGCGTTACGGTACGAACTGCCGCAGCTTGCGCACCTTGTCGGTGTACTCGAGAATGACCTCACCAACATCGTCTTCGACTACGCCTATAATACGAGGCACAAGATAGGCGCAGAAGATCTGAAGACGATCGAACACATTCCGTATGTCAGTGAGCACGTCTGGGAACTGATGACTGCACCACAAAACTAGTCTGGCTGGCATTCGACGCGCCTGTCTGGCTCGCCTAGTCCGTTCTTAACGATTTTTTTAGCGCTCACGTCCTCCGGCCTAATAGAAATCCTTTTATACAGTTTAATATCATTGCGTGACGGAAGTAGGTTTCCTACTTCTTACTTTCCGCACAGGTAAGATTCGTTTATTCGAACACGGAGGAACACATGGTTATTGCCGTTCTCAGTTCGGGAGATACCGCGTGGATGCTGATGTCTACGGCTCTCGTAATGTTGATGACGATTCCTGGATTGGCCTTGTTCTATGGCGGGCTCGTAAAGAAAGAGACCGTCTTAAATACCCTCTTCCTGTCTTTTTCTGCGTACGCGGTGGTGAGCATCATCTGGTTCGTTTATGGATACCCCCTGGTGTTTGGCCCTGACGTGCACGGATTTATCGGAGCTCCAGGAGACTTCTTCTTCCATAATGTGGTTGAATCGAATACGTTAGTTGGGTCGATACCAACAAGCGTTTACGCGGCTTACGAAATGACGTTCGCGGCGATTACTGTAGCACTTATTTCGGGCGCCATCATCGGACGGATGAAGTTTAGCGCGTGGATGCTGTTTATTCCGCTGTGGGCGACCTTTGTCTACCTTCCTGTCGCTCACTGGGTGTGGGGCGGTGGTTGGCTCGCACAACTCGGCGCCCTTGATTTCGCTGGTGGCACCGTCGTTCACATCAACAGCGGCGTTGCGGCGTTAGCCCTCTGTTTAGTGCTCAGAGGCCGAAAAGAACGAAGTATGCTGCCACACCAGCTCGGATATGCCATCATAGGTGCCGGTCTGCTCTGGTTTGGGTGGTTCGGTTTCAATGCTGGATCCGCGCTCTCTGCCGGGTCGCTCGCCGGCTCAGCGTTCATCGTTACGAACACCGCCGCGGCTGCGGGCATGCTCTCGTGGATGCTGATCGAATACATTCGATTCGGCAAAGCGACCATGTTAGGCGCGGCCTCAGGCATTGTCGCGGGCTTGGTAGCGATCACTCCGGCGGCGGGATTCGTCAACATCCCCGCTGCTATGGTGATCGGTTTCGTCACCTCCATTGTGTCATACACAGCGATTTCCTACCTCAAGCCGCGGCTCGGCTACGACGATGCGCTCGATGTGTTTGGCGTGCACGGGTTCTCAGGCATTTGGGGTGCACTGGCCGTCGGGATCTTCGCGAGTCCGCTTATTAACGCGGCGGGAACCGGCCTTGCGTACGGCAATCCCGGACAGCTGGAGATACAGGCCATAGCGGTGGCCGCAACGTTTGCGTACTCCTTCGTGGTCACGTTGATCATCGCTAAAGCACTCGACCTTACCATCGGGCTGCGCGTGAGCGAGGAGCAAGAGGCCCAAGGCTTAGACCAGGCACTGCACGACGAGGCTGCGTATCACATATAGCCTTCGGGCGCGTATGTGTTGGCAAGGATTTGACAGAGGTGAAAAATGAAGAAGATCATGGCTATAGTCAGACCAAATAAGCTCGAGGTCATCAAAGAGGCGCTTGACGATATCGGCTGTCCCAGCTTGACCGTCACGGAAGTGAAAGGCCGCGGCCGGCAAAAGGGGATTACCGAAATCTATCGCGGACGCGAATACGCGATCGACCTGCTGCCGAAGCTGGAAATCAACATCGTAATCCCCGACGGTGCTGCCAGCAAGGTGGTCGATACAATAGCGAAAGCGGCACGCACGGGCGAAATAGGCGACGGAAAGATATTCATAATGGATGTCGAACAGGTCGTGCGGATTCGGACGGGCGAGCGAGACCACGACGCGATTTAGGCGGCACAGCTGGTGATGGGATGGCCATCACCTCTCTTTTTTTTAATCGGGTGCGTTGTCTCCGTTCCAACGACGCGCTGCGCCACGCTGCTTGTTACATCGCTTGAGTTTCGGTGCCTAAGCTGAAAGAGCGATCAAGGACGTCAGCTGGTTCGAGGACCCAAACTCCCTTAAGGTCCACGGTACGTACCCGTAATTCATCGAGGAACTTCTCATACAGTGGACCGGCAGTTTGGAACTCTATAACGGAGCAGATGACTTGATAAGCGATTTCACGCTCTCCGCTTGTTGAGACGCACAAGATAGATACCAAGCTGCTGTTCTCAATATGGCGCATGAGCTCCTGGTCGATTTGTGCCCGTCCCGGCTGGGCGAGCACAATGATGTTTGCCTCAGGCGCCTTCACTCCTCGAATACTTACGAGGCTGATCGTGCCGTCGAGGGCAGTCGTTGCGAGCGTCGTCGTCGCAGTACGATCGTTGAGCAACCGCATTGCTTCATCGGGAAGATCCATGTCCAAAACGCCTTACATATAACCGAGCGCGGTGCGCTAGTCTTTGTCCAGTTCAGAGACATATAACACATTGTTGCCGCGCAGAATGAGCTTACCGAACGCCACGCGTCGGTGATTTCTGCACTGCTCAGCTCCATCGAGAGAAATGTTCCAGTGCGGGTCGTACCCCAGAAACGTTCCTGTGAAAACCTGCGCGCCCTTCAACCGCACCTTGACATTCTTGCCGATGTTGCGCGACAACACCTCAAAAGGCCTTTTGGTCTGCATCATACTCTGTCAGCACTGCTCAGTAGCCCACGGATTGCGCCTCTCACTCACGTCAAGACTCTCCCTCCACCTACATAAAGCATGTTGCTTGCCAAGGCCTTCATAATCTTTATCTCCTAAAATGGGAGAATGATAGATGATGCTGAAGCCTTTTGTCGTCTTAGCTTCGATTTTGCTTATCGCGGTCTCCGTGGGCTGTCTGGAACAAGCGCACACGAACGCGCCGTTGACAACCTCGGCAGCGACGACAACGCTGAAGATCGATGCCCCACCAAACGTCAACCAGAGCGAGTATGCGACGTTTACGTGTCAGCTCAACGTGACGCACGGCCAAGGCTTGGACAACAAGGCAATCCGCTGGTCTATCGACAACGTGGACAAAAAGACGACAAGTACTATATGGGGGTACGCGGCGTTGAACTTGACCATACCTGAGACTCAGCGCTTATCGATCGGCAAGCATGTTCTCACGGCTTCTTTTGACGGGGATCCCGACTACACCGCGTCGCACGCGACGACGACCTTCCAAGCGCAAAGGGCTCCGACCCCCACCCCGACTGCGTCCCCTAAACCGGAGACGCAAAATGCTTCAGTAACGTTGAGCGTGCCTGCCACGGTGCAGCGCGGCTATGCCGACCTGACCGGCACGTTCTCAGGAATGGAGAGGAATGCGCACCTCTACGTGCTGGTGAGGCCTACCGGGAACAGCACGTGGATTGTGCAAGACGTCCCGCTTATTTACGTCAACGGCACGTACGCCGACCACGTGTATTTTGATACGCACGGGAACAATAATCGTCAGCAGTTTGACCTGCTGGCCGTCCTCACCTCAAACACCCTTAACGCAGGGGATAGCATCAAGAATCTGCCAAAAACACTCGCGCAAAACCAGGTGACGACCACGGCGCAGTAAGGCCCCACCTGTCCGACGTATTTTTCCGCAGATACCGTGGATTCAATTTTATTACGCGCCCATTGCGGCCCCCGCGCGTGCCGACGGGCTGCTAACGCGTTCGTTACAAACATCACAAATTATAAATAAAAACAGCGCGAGCATAAGCCATCATTAATAATGACATTTGTACGATTTAGCCTTTGAAGCTGAACGAAAGTGGTCTTCAAAAAGGGGTGCAGGACATTGGCAAACCGAGCGGATTACGAATGGACTATCAAGACCGTGAATGATCGAGAGATCATCGAAAAGCAGTGGCCAGGCAACATGCCGAGCTATGAGCAAGCCTGTGCCGAATTTCGCTTCGAAGATGTCGAAAAAGAGTTTACGTGGTACGAGACAGGCCGCGTGAACCTCGCGCACGAAGCGATTGACCGGCACGCCGAAGGGTGGAGGAAGAACAAAGTAGCTCTCTACTCTGATGGTCCTGACGGCGCACGCAAGTACACATTTCTCGAGTTAAAACTGTTGTCGAACCAATTCGCCAATGTGTTGAAGAGTCTCGGCATAGCCCGGGGTGACCGTGTCTTCACATACATGGGGCGTTACCCTGAGCTCTACATAGCGGCCATTGGCACGGTCAAGAACGGTTCCGTTTGGGGGCCACTGTTTGGGGGGTTCAGGGCAGAAGCCGTCATGGACCGGCTGGAAGACAGCGGCGCTAAGGCCTTGGTTACCACCCCTGATCTCAAAGCGTCGAGCGTTGACGAGATCGTGGATAGCCTTCCTGAGCTCGAGTACGTGATCGTTGCAAAATCAGACGGTGTCGAACTCTCCGGCGACCGCACCATCAGCTTCGAGAAGGAGATGAAGAGAGCCTCATCAACGCATAAAACGGAATGGATGGACCGGGAAGACCCTGTGATGATGCACTACACCTCAGGAACGACCGGCAAAGCCAAAGGGGTTATACACGCCCAGAATGCGATGATCGGCCACTACATCACAACGCGTTTCGTGCAAGACGTCACCGAGTCTGACATCTACTGGTGCACGGCAGATCCGGGATGGGTCACGGGCACGTCGTACGCGTGTTGGGGTCCGTGGCTGAACGGCACGTCGCAGATCTCATACAGCGGCCGATTTGACTCCGCTACGTGGTATGGCATCATCGACAACTATCAGGTTACTATCTGGTACACCGCACCAACGGCGCTCAGGCTCCTCATGAGAGATGGGCTTGACGTCGCAAACAAGTTCGATTTCGGCAGCTTGCGCTACATCACGAGCGTCGGTGAGCCGCTCAATCCGGAAGTGATACGCTGGGGACTTAAAGCGTTCGGGCTACCCATCCACGACACGTGGTGGATGACTGAAACCGGTCAGATTCTCATCGCGAACTATCCGTGCATGCCTATTCGGGAGGGGTCGATGGGACGCCCGTTTCCGAGCATCACGGCGTCGATCGTCAATGACGCAGGCAATGAGCTCCCCCCGAACATGCCAGGGAATCTCGTCATCAAGCCGCCGTGGCCCGCGCTTTTGCGCGGCATCTGGAGAAATGAGGAGAAGTACAAGAGCTACTTTGAGATTCCGGGATGGTTTAAGACGGGCGACAGCGCGTTTCGCGACGAGGACGGCTACTTCTGGTTCATGGGGCGTGTCGACGACGTCATAAAGACCTCAGGAGAACGCGTTGGCCCGTTCGAGGTGGAAAGCGCCCTCGTCGAACACCCGGCTGTCGCCGAAGCGGGCGTTATCGGAAAGCCCGATGCGCTGCGGGGGGAGATTATCAAGGCGTTCGTGAGCCTCCGGGTGGGACAGAAGCCGTCTGAAGATCTGAAGCAAGACATCTCGCAGTTTGTCAAAAAGCACTTGGCAGCGCACGCGTTTCCGCGCGAGATTGAGTTTATGGAAAACCTCCCAAAGACACGGAGCGGCAAGATCATGCGCCGGGTGCTGAAGGCGCAAGAGCTCGGACTGCCCATGGGAGACCTCGCCTCACTCGATGAGGACTGAGCGTCTCCTCCTCCTTTTTTCTCACATCCTTAAGTATGAGCCGGGCATTTTGCCGTACAGGGTATGGCGGAGACCGAAGCTGGCATAACTGAGTTTCGCATTACGTTGGGCGATCACGAGCGCCGTCAGTCTCAGCTGTCTGGAATCCAGCAGCTGACTAAGGATAGCATCCACCAGTCGGCGGATTTAAGCGACGTCTACTACGCTCCGTCGGCCGCCTATGCCGAGCTGGAAGCGTCGTGGTCGGCCGCACAAGGAACGCTCAGCGTGGTGAAAACGATCCCTGCGGACGAGGTTGCGGTGCTTCACTGCAGCACGTACGTGAAGCGCTTTGACCACGCGAGAGAAGAGCTCAACATCAAGTCGATCATACTGAGTAAGGGGTTCGACATCGGCGTTTGTACAGGGCGAAGCTTTGTCAAATACTACTGCAGTGATATCATCTACATGGACCGCTTTTTTAGCTACCGCTTTGGAGACCGGAAGTACTGGTTTATCTGCTATTTGAGCTCTCTCGACGATGCGGAACTGATCAGCGATAAGTTCTCTGAGCTTTTTGGCCCACGTCGCGGGCCTGAGGTCTTTGCGTGGCTCGAAGCAACGCTCAGCTTGGAAATGGCTCGCAGATATAACGCGTGACCCGAAGGCGTGTGTTGCAGCGCATCGCGGTAGCCGTTGATATTACCTCATTATCCGAACGCTGTTAGCACACTGATCGCCGAGCTAGAGGCAAAATAGCGCGGTTGTTGATTTGGGCATGTCTCCACCATGTCGATGGCACGGCATTTGTTATCCTAACGCAACGCAGCGGAGGGCGTTGAAAGCAGGTGCGCTTTAAATAGACGGCTCGCCACATTTCTATGGACGAACTTGGTTGGTGATAGTTATGGACGACTGGAAAAAAAGACTCGAAGACCTCTTTCAAAAGAAGGCGGCCTACGAACAAAAACTGGTCGAAGAGAGACAGAAAGCTGCTAGCGCACATGCCCAACAATTGTCGCTCGTTGCGGCTCTCTTCGATTCGACGATCAATCCGGCATTTGAAGAGGTACGGTCGGAACTGCTGAAACACGGATCTGAACCAAACATCGTTCTCGCGCATCCGTCAGCCACAGCCGGTTCCCGATTGGCCAGTGCAATTGAGATCGACGGGGGGCTGACCCGGTTCGGTTATGAGATTTATGCCATGATCTCTCCGACGGGGTACAGCTTGAATACGCGCGTGCAGCTCGACAACTACGAAACCGCCCGGCACGACCTTACGCAAAGCCTCCTGCCTAACACAATCTCAAAAGATGACATTATCAATGACGTCGTCGATCGGTACGTGAAGGCTATAATACCACACGTATAGCGGTGCACACCCGACACGCAGCCGTGTCAACAGACGAATCCGTGCCGTTGCTGCTGAGAGGCTGCGGATGAGTAGTGAATCGTTGGACTGCATAAGCAGAAGGCCAAAACACTCGGTGAAACGCGCACACAACACCCCATGACCGATGCGACAAGAAATGATGGGAATTCAGAGTCCGGCCCTGTAACGGTCGTGATCAGGCGCAGAATTAAATCGGGATTTGCTCAGGCATATGAGGCGCTAGAAAAAGAGATCTCAACCGATGCTGCTGCACAACCAGGGTATCTTGGTTCAACTTTTTTGCGTCCGGAAGGCGGCACTGACCGAGACTTTGTGACAATCGTTCGGTTCGACAGCTACGAGAGCATGATACAATGGGAGCACTCCGCAGCCGGCAAGGCCTTGATCGACCGTGCTGATGCGATGAGTGAGACTCCGGCCAACATCCGCAGATCCGCAGGATTGTCGCTGTGGTTTACTCCCCGGCATCCCACATCTCCTTCACGCTGGAAGATGGTGCTAGTGCTCACCGTGAGTATCTTCATATTGGCTGAGATTATAACGCCTCTCCTTAATCCTGGTCTTGGTCTCTTGCCACAACCTCTTGCGTTGTTAATCTCTTTGGGAATACAGGTTGCTCTGCTTACATATTTCGTGTTACCGTGGCTCACTACATTACTCGCGAAATGGCTTTACAATGTACCGGAATCTAAGGAATAATTGCCGCGGGAATGTGCGGCGGTCCCGATGTTTGAGTGAGAAATTCAGTCGTTGAAAAGCATGACCAACTCTTTTGTAGTGTGATGAGGCCAAATACACAACTGAACTAGCAGGGCATGTCTGCGAGATAGCAAGTTGAACTCTGTTTGGCTCGAATAACATCCATTTTCTTTTAGAATGAGAACTGTTTTATATCGGAGATACATTACTGTTTAGTATGAGAAATGCAAGTCTGCGCCTCGGAGGCAAGCGACGTGCGCATTGATGAAGTAGAAAAAAGGCTGCGGTCTCTTGGCATTACAGAAGCTAAGCTTCCCATAAACACGGTGCGCCGGTGGTCCGCCGCGAAACTGCTGCCAAAGCCAGAAAGCATCTATCACGCTCCCAAAGGGGGTCCAGGACGCTACGGAGAATGGCCGCCCGAAACTGTGGAACAGGCTGCTGCCATTCACATGGCTCGAAACAGTCTTGAGACTGCCACGATAAAGCGAGTGAAGCTCACGATGCTTAAGGAAGCCAAGCGCCTCGTTGACGCGTTTTACGCCTTTGTCGATGAGTTTAATCGAACGGGCGACCCTCAAGTGCTGCTCAAGTTCGACACGCTGCAAAAAGAGGTCGAGTTGCCTGACGGAAAGCGCGGTGTTGTTTTCGGTGGATGGGACCTTAACACGCTAGTCGTTACATGGATCGCTACGCTGGAAAAAGTTCGGCACAACCAACCCCTTTTCGAACCTAAGACCGTGCGGTTCAGCTGGAACTGGCATGTGGTGCGTGAATTTGGACGGGAAGATCTGAAAATCATGTACGATAGAGTAACCTTTGAATCATCAGACGAAGACGCGATCGGGCGTCACGTCGGACATACTCGTGAGGCTCTCGCCACGCTGCGTGCCACGTGGCCTGCAAACCATATGGGCCTTCACAGAGGAGAGATCATTGACAAGGATACTGACTGGAATCGCATTCAGATCGATCTGGACAAACAATTGGTCGTCATTGAGCGTCCGGGGACGGAAGATATCCTTATCGTTGATCTGACAGGCAGTGGGTTCAAAATCTGCACCAATGATATGATCCCATGGCGGCGATCGAAGTGAATGACAATCTAGCGTCAGGTTATCTTTCAACTGCTATCGGGGGAGACAATATAGCTGGCCGATTAAACAGCGTAGACTACTGTTTACTGAGTTCAACGCTCAGAAGGCACCAAACTGTAAAGATGCCAACCTGGTTCTTGCGGCCTAACAAATTGCGTGACGCTAAGCTGGCCTGCGAGTGGGCCCAGAGCACGGCCAAGCTTTTCGCATCAACGAGTCCATATTACTATGCCCTGCAAAGTCTGTAAGCACCCAAAAAGATCCGAAATCGAGCAGCAAATAGCAGCTCGCTCGTTGACAACTGTCGAAGCTGGCAAAATCGTTGGATGTCATAACAGCACGATTTCACCTCACATGCATAGTTGTGTGGCGCCTAACGTACTCGAGCGGGTACAGGCAGAGGCAAAGGAACGCCAGAGCTTGAACGTTCTTGATCAGCTGAGACAGTCGCGTCAAGTGACGTTGCAGATCTTAGACCGGGCGCTCAGCAAAGGAGATTACCGATTGGCGCTCAAGACGCTCGTAGTTGAGCTAAAGCAACTCATGTTCGAGGCCAAGTTAACGGGCGAGCTGAACGAAGCACCACAAGTAAACTTAGTCCTGTCGCCGGAATACGTGCGGTTCAGACAGGAGATGATGCGGATGCTCGGGCCTTATCCTGAATTACGAGAGGAGGTGGCTCAAACACTGCTTGAGGCGGACGCGGCCAATGATGAGGTAGGCAATAACGGCAATGGCAAGAAGCAATAGTATTAATCACGACCTCGCTGTCGCCCTAAGTCCCGTTGTGTTTGCGCGGTCGCTCGGCATAGAGCCAGACTCCTGGCAGTCGGAAGTCTTACGTACAGATTCTAAGCGAATAATTCTGAACTGCGCGAGACAAACCGGGAAAAGTTCAATCGTTGCAATTCTGGCCCTTCACCATGCGTTATGCCAGGATAAATCCATGGTCTTAATTATCTCACACACACTCCAGCAAGCGGCCGAGACGTTCCGCAAATGCCGTGACTATTATCGACAGATTGCCCAGCCGGTTCTTTCAATCACAGAGTCAGTACATAGGCTGGAACTGCAAAACGGCTCTCGGATTGTCACGTTGACAGGACAGCGCCCCGAAAGTATTCGAGGCTTTTCCAACGTTTCTCTACTAATTATTGACGAAGCGGCGCGGGTTCCGGACGAATCATATCACGCAGCTAGACCCATGGTCGCGGTTAGTGACGGGAGAGTCATCCTTCTCTCGACCCCGCTTGGCCGCCGAGGTTTTTTTTGGGACACTTGGGCGAATACGGCAGATTGGCTTAAGATCGAAATTAACGCCGACCAATGTCCGCGTTTTACCCAGGCTTTTCTTAGGGAGGAGAAGCAAACGCTCCCGGATTGGTTCTTTCGGCAGGAATATTTCAATTTCTTCGCGGAAGTCGTTTCGTCGGTCTTTAGACTTGAAGACATCGAGGCGGCATTTAATCATCCGGAGCTCCCCGTACTGGATATTGACTTAAGTCTTGACTGATGTAGGGGGTAAATTTACTATCTACAGCACGACTGTCGGAAATTCCCTATCTTCAGGAGTTCCCTACGTGCAATGAAATTCACCAATCTATAAAGACCACCAACGTCCGTGGTACGCGGTGAAGCTTTTCCAGCGTGCCTGTATGGCCATTTTCATGACAACACCTTCAAGGCCGTCTTTACGGAGGAGGTCATCCACAATTTCATTTAGATAATTCTCTTCGTCTTCAGTCAACTCTGTCACCTGCTTGACTTGCTTTTTCTTATGATCTGTTTGCACTGCTATATGTCGGCTCTTGCCGCGGCCAAACTCGATGCGCATAATCCTTTTCATATTGATAATGAGGTGCGTTGCAACTGAAACGACAGACTTAAGCTCCATCAACAAAAGTCACGTTTTTAGTCTATTTTTTCCATAACTTACGAGGGTCAAATGTCTCAAAATGTAGACAGGACGAAGCTGATAACGGCAAAGGTCGTTGATTTCTTAAACGTTGTATGAGCTTCGGAATGCACCAAAGATTTTGAATACGTTTTAAAAACCGACAAGATTTGGTTTGGAACTGAAGACGGAACTTTTTTCGGACTGACCGAAGAAGCAGTCAAACAACACAAAGAGCTGACCGGTGCTGCGCTGCGAATGAAGCCATGGAACCGTCTTTCGCAAAAATACGTTCAGAATCAGATGAATGATCTATATAGGAAATCACTTTCGGATATCGTAAAAGGGGCCGGTTCATCCAATTTGCCGCTATCGGTCAGCCCAGCTGATGTCAATGATACTAGAGAGCAAGTAAATACCTTAGTTGCTGATTTCGATCGTGAAGCGTCGGAAGTGTGGACAGTATATCTCCCCCTTACCGGAATCACGCGAATAAGCGGAAACTCGCTAAAAATCGGGCATGCTTGCTTACGATACATGACCAGTGCTGACACAGATGCCCTAAGCGATGAAGTCGAAGCGATCTTTTTGGCAAAATATGGGCCGGGAGCCAAAATCAACGGCTAACTCGAGGTATGGCGCGCTGGTATCGGGAGGCTCAAAGATACTATTTGCGCTATATATCAGATCGCTGGGGAAGTAGACAAAGCTTTAGAAAGCGCTGAAGAACAGATAAAAGACGTTCTTGATTTGCTTACATTCTTCTTATCTTTTAAACATTTGAGAGACTACCAAGGAGCCGTGCGACTACAAGGAGAGATGGCCGCAAGTCGCCGCACGACATTTCTTCTTTCTTCAACCAAAACTTGTCACTTAGGTACTGAGCTTACGGGAGCCTACATGCCCGTTGAGTTTACCAGAGAAGATATCATAGCTATGAAGAGGCTTGGCATTTTCGATTTATCTGCAATAATAGAAAAGGCCTACCCAACCCCGTTTCAAAAAACAGTTCTTTCTGGCATTCGCTGGTTTGCTGAATCCCAGAGATAAGATACACCCGAGATTGAATTTGTCAACTTGGTCACGTGCTTGGAAAATTGCTTAACGCCGGGCGACAGCCCGATCAAAGCTTCGATCGCTGAAGGTTGTGCAATTCTTCTCAAAAAAGAGTTAGAGGACCGACTTAAACTGAGAGAGATAATCTCGGACATCTATGAAACGAGAAGTAAGATTGTTCACCGGGGGGGAAGTATCGCAATCGAGTCTGAAAAGTCACAGCTTGCTGATCTTCGCTTAATCGCTCAAGATCTCTTGGCTATCCTGATTAGCCGCATTGACGAATTTGGGAATAAAAAAGACTTGTTGAACTGGATTCTAAGCCAAAAACTAACGTCATCATAAGTCGCTAAGGAAAGAACCCGTCGTTGTTTTTTGATAATTCAGGAAGAACTTGCAATGAAGAAAATCTTTACGACGAAAATATCGCTTTAATCTTCTAACCCGACCTACTCTTATCCAATCATTCGCTTGCCACGAACTCCACGACGTCTTGCAGGTGAAACTGTACCCATATATCAGATAGAAAAAGAGGGTCGCTTGCTTTTTTTTGTTGGCCTAAATTAGACAATTTAGCCAAATTTGATAAAGCGACAAGTCCTGAAGATCAAGAGCTACTCGAGACGCCGATCGACCAAAGCGCCCCGAAAATAGGTGGGCTCGGCCGGATTCGAACCGGCGACCTCCGCCATGTCAAGACGCCGATCGAAACTCCTTTTAGCGTTTTTTGCTTTCTCTGCATTCTGCGGTTGCTCTCTCGCACCAGAAGAAACCACGACGAGGAACGCAAGCGCACCATCCTGCACAGTTTGATATATACGCGTTGACAGTCCCGCAAGCGATTCAGCGAGATAATGGGGTAATCTCACCATTGGATAACAATACTCTGAGTTTGCGTGATGGAGAGAGATCTTGCTTCGGTGAATTTCGAGTAGACCCGTTCTGGGCGCAGGCCGCGCACCGTAATCTAGTGGGGGGTAAGACTCGGTAGCTATCATAATGGTGGGGGATCACGCAGAGAGTTTAACCGTTGCGATTCAGTCTGGGCTACTATGCTTGATTTTTTATAGTCTTATTTCATATGAGGAAGGTGACCCCGTATAAGTCGGGATCAAAAACAATGGCAAAACAGGCCGTCCAACGCTTGAGAGACATGAATCAAAAAGTGAGCGGGGAGCTTCAATACATACGACGAGATCGAGGAAATCCCCCCCAGCAGAGTTGAGAAGTCAATATCAAATGAGACGGATGCGAAGCCTCGGCAAAAAAGGTGGCAATGCATCAAGAGAGGATGTCTTAAGAGAAGCTATCACGTCAGTAAGAAAAGAATATCGAGAGTTTCAGCCTCTGTACGCTTCGATATACTTCGCGCTCAAACCTTCAACAACCGATAACTGACTGTGCACCACGCACCATCTTGGCAGATACCCCTGCAACTTACCAAAGTGCAAGAAGAGCTAGATGCACGAAAAGCTGAAAGTTTTCATCAGTTCTGTTATTCGCAAAGACGAACTAGCTGAAGAACGAGCAGTTGTATGTGATGCAGCGGACACGGAATACACAAAGCCCATTTGTTTTGACAAACCGGGGCTCCCTGAGCCAATACCTCCAGACGATTGGAGTTCAAGCAACGTTCGAAAATGTGATATTTTTGTTCAGCTGCTTGATAAGTCGCTAACTACCCCGGTAGCGAACGAATATGAAGCTGCGAAAAACGCAAATAAGCCACGCATAGTGTTTCTGAAACAAGATCGGCAGCGCGATTCTGAACTGCTTGAACATATCGCTCACATTAAAGATGAAGTTACGTGTGGCAAATTCACTAATACTCACGATCTGAGAGATCGATTCCAAATGACCTTAGTTGGCGCTGTGTTAGCTCTTGCGTCAAATCAAGGCAAATCGAGTGAGAACCTAACAGAGTGCTTGAAACGTGGTCACGCCTTAGCGACCAAACCTTATTCTGTCTTAAGTTTTGAACCTTGGACAAGCTTGGACACAACTCAGAATCTGGTTGAAGTGTTTGAAGATGGGATTTTAGAGGCAACAAAGACGATATCAGCCGAAATACGACAAGAGCGGGTACTAGGTGGATATGAACCTGAACTTGTTGCTCAATTGCCTCAGTATGTGTCTCTCCTTGCAGATCGCGGTGTGAAGCCTCCAATATACCTCACACTCTGCTTTCAAAATACCAAAGGTTGCACTATGTGGTTGGACCCGCTAAAGTGGAGCCTCGAGGCTTTTCGTATGAATCGGATTGCTAGCAATGAACTAACACCCAAAGCTAAGATTCTTCGACACTTGAGTGACCTCGGCACGCCTGAACAAGCTGCTCATTTCTTGAAACGCCAGCTCGACGTCGTTTGGCGAGCGGCAGGCAAGCACGGCTCTTTTTACTTTGACGAGAATGGCAACTGGAGAGGAGCGACATAGATCACAGGAAGTCGAAAAATGGCGAGCATTGACTTTGATGCGATAGATGAGAAGCTCTTGCAGTCTTTAGTTGATGAGGGGGTGCTTGAAGATATCAACTTGGAGTACAAACGCGAACTGCCCAGCAAGATCTGCGAGACCCAGCTAAACAAAACTGAAAAAAAGGAGATATTGCAGGATATTTCGGCTTTTGCGAATACAGATGGCGGCCTCTTGATATACGGCATTGAAGACAGAAAGGGAGTACCGAAAGCACTCGTAGGATTGTCATTCAGCAAGGAGCAAAGCACAGCCATTAGAGACAAAATCAGCGATTATGTAAAATACAATTTGGAACCCCCGATTTACTCAATAGACTTTCGTGACATTGATGTCTTGCAATCGAAAGTTGCCTTTGTTTTTAGAATCCGTAAGAGCGTTAACGCGCCTCATCGAATCAAGCTCAAAGACAGCGACGTGTTTTATGGGAGAAGGTCGAACGGTGTGTACCCGATGAATGTCGACGATATGCGCGCAGCATTTACACTGAGCGAAGCTAGAACACAGATGATCAGGAGTTTTAAGAATAGCAGTGTGTCGTATGCTCCTTACGATGCCGATAGTGTCTTGCCCTTTAAAACTGACGCAAAAATATTACTTCACTTAATACCCGCTGATGCGTTCGTTGCTGGCAAGCGGTATGAACTCAACGCTTTATTCAAAGACTCAGAAGCACTAAAGCCGATGTTCCGTCGAGCGGGCGGCTTTAGCAATGTAGGCCCACATTCAAAAATAACTCGTAGATTCAATCTCAATGGAATTCTTAAGTTTTGTTATTATGTTTATAGAACTCCGGACCCAGTAGATAATCGCAACATAGAGACCAAATGGGCTCAATATACCAAAGTTCAGCTGCACACTAACGGCATTATTGAAGCTTCTGAGGGAATGATGTTGAACGAGAACGGCACCAAGCATCTTAATATCGATTTTTTGGAGAGCGGGGTGATTGATTGTGTGAGAGATTACCTAGATTGCCTCCAACACTTAGGCGTGACCCCTCCGATCTTCACGTTTTTGACGCTAACTGGTGTGGAAGGATATGATCTTTCAAAATCATGGACTTGTTACCCAGACGCGTTCGGAGCAACAATAGACACTAATGTTTTAGAAGTCGCTGAAACTCTCATTCCAGAATTCGGTGTGGAGTCTGCGATGGCGATGAAACCGTGTTTTGATTCAATTTGGAATGCTTGTGGCTACCCAAAATCCATGAACTTTGACGAAGAAGGCAAATACAGGCCGCAAGATAGTCAGGCGCACCTCAACGAAGCTGTCCATGAATACTATCCGCCAAAGAGTTAATCTCGAATTGACTTTTGATTGGCTCAAATCCTTCGCGACATACACTTTTTAGGCAAGAGTTGCTGCAACATCTCACATTCTACGTTTCTTGGCTGGGACGCTGTCCGGTCGCATTGAGATCAGAAAAGCAGAAATCTTTTTACTTTAAGCTGCTCGAAGACAGAACTACGTGCGAACGATTGTGGCAAATGTTACCTACAGCTCTCGAAGAAGTAGTTGAGAAGCGCAGACGAGTGCAGAAGACGCAGAGGCAAGACTTACCATGGCAAATCAATCACACGTCCAGCTGCTCCTGCAGGGAGTATCAGTCTGGAACCAATGGAGAGCGGCGCATCCGGAGATACGGCCAGATCTCAGTGGGGCGTACCTTACCGGGGCCGACCTCACCCAGGCGAATCTTATCGAAGCTAACCTTAGAGGGGCTGACCTCACCCAAGCGAGCCTTCACGCAGCTGACCTCACCGAGGCTAACGTCACCGAGGCTGACCTCGAAGAAGCTGACCTTACTCGAGCAACCCTTATCAAGGCGGATCTTACCGGGCTGAATTCAACGAGGCCGACCTTTCTGGCGTGAATCTCACCAAGGCGAACCTCACTAATGCTGTGTTGCGAGGCGCTAAACTTGTCAACGCCGACCTCAGTGAGGCGACCTGTGTCGGCGCCGACCTCACCGGGGCCGACATGACGGGGGCGGACACGACGGGCGCGATCTTCGAGCTTCCTTGATCGGCGAGACGGACGCGGGGAAGCGTTGCGCGAGTCCCTTGAATCAGCAATTATCGATGTCCGCTGCCTAAGCACGTGTATGATGTGTACATGCGATATTGGGCTGACACAATGCTTAGATGACGCTGATTATGGCAGGAAATCCTTGGAAAATTAGCCAGAAAAATTTGAACCCTCCTCGGGAAGACGAAAGTCGTGAGAAGTATATAGTCAAGTAGGCTTGATCGAAAAGAAATTGCTAGCCGCAAATCTTGAGAACAGAGACGGAGTATATTATTTTCAGGTAACGAGTCAAAAAGGCTAGCGAATGCTTGCCGACAAGTTTCAAAGGTCAATAATAAGTATGCAATCAACACGGAGGGACTATCAGGATTATCACAGGCCACTCGCGACCTACTCGGAAGAAGAACGAAACCGCATTTTAGAGAGCAAAGCACAAAGGAGGGCCAGGGCACAGCTACACAAGAAGCTTACGGGTGCGGTTCCTGGCGTTTTTAACGTGATGCAAGAAACCCGCTGTTAAGCTTGCAAAGGGTGCGGACATAGGTAGGATTTTTGAAACACGTAACCAACGGCCTTTGCAGAGATGCTTATTGTGCAACCCCATATTCAATGCATAAAGCGGGTCACTCGCTGTAATCTAGATAAAGATTAGACACCTTAAGCATGACTCGTACTACTACTGAGGACGATGCCGTGCCAGAAGAGGAAATAGATGCGAACCTTGTGCCCCTCGTTAAAGTGCTCAACAGCCTTCCGTGCGTTACCACGGTGTGCTGCTGTGGTGGACATTCCGGCGAACGTGACCTCGGGAAGTGGCCAGAAGGAACATGGTACGTTACGTTAGAGATTGCACAAAAAGAGCAGGGGTGGCGCATGCTCGCGTTTCTTGGATGGGCGATCAACCGCGAGTACCGTAAGGCAGGGCATCACGTCTTCTTTTACCCGGACGCTTTGCCGCCACGCGCTGTCGGCGACGACAACACTCTCGGTTTCCAGCTGGAGGGATACCGATATGAGCGTCCTGAAGAGCTCGCGAGCTGGATAACGAAGATGCGACACAGCGACGACAGCTTCGCACGTGGAGCACCGGGAAAAGCGCCGCGTAACTAGGAATCAAGTGTGTGCTTACGAGGTCTGAACGTCACTATTGGCCCTGCAGCAACCTTTGGAAGGCGCTTCGTTTTTCACGGCTCTTTTTTGACGTCTGACGCATATACAGGCGTCCGGCAGTTCGACGGGCAAATAATGTAATTAGATTCCTACATATGGGCAAGATGGTTCGTTTCGGGGCTTTCCATCGAGCAGCAGGTGTTTCTTTTTGATGATCTACGCTCATATAGCCCCTCTTTTTCAAGATGCCGCAGAATCCGATGATCATTGCATAACAGAACGATACGAAAAAAAAATAAAAGAGCCGTTCACCCACTGCAAAATGAGATTCTCTAGTGTTAGGCCCAGCAAAGCTACTTATTCATTTAGAAAGAATTCTAAGCGGTGATATGATTGGCTGAAAAAGAACGCATCTTTGTCGCACCGAATGCATTTTTGTATCACGACAAGAAAAACTACACAATCGAAGTAGAACTTCCCGGCGCAGATAAGAAGGACATCAAAGTTGAAGCTGGTGAGAACGGGTTTTGTCTCTCGGCGCCTCGAGACGATATCGAGTATGCCGGCTGCTGGCCACTTTCTCACACCGTAAACCCGGCAGGGGCAACGGCCGCGTTCGAAAACGGCCTTCTGAAAGTGACCATACCGCTCGCAGAACGACTTGAGGGCGTCAAGGTACCCATAAAATAGTCCATCGTGTTCATTGGAGCGCGGCTGATTATCGTGCTGCGAGGCTAGTTGTGGCCTTGAACTCCAGACAGCCCGTCTTGCTCTAGCGCGAATTCAAACCGGAGGAAAGGATTAAAAATGAATTGCGAAGAGATATTAGAGGATGTTATAGCTTTCTGTAAGAAGGAGATCGAAGAGCTAGAGGATAAGACAAACGTTGAAGAACCAAGCGGTTATGACAGTCGTAACACTCGCCGCGGGCTTAGAGACGCGTACGAGAACGTCATAGAGCGCATAGCGATAAAAAGGGCCGTGGAAAAATGATTCTTCCGAAAGTGATCGTAAATCGCCGCCTGTGGCAACTGATCGTGTCATCGTCCCCTCGCTCCGACCTGTATAAGCGCTGACCTTACCGAGGCCGACATGACGGGGGCGGACACGACAGGCGCGATCTTCGAGCATCCTTGATCGGCGGGGTGGCCCACATTTTTTTTCAAACTAACAGCGGCAAGCCACTCATTTTAGGTGATAAAAGGTATGAAAACATGAAGTCCGAAGATATTAAACGCGAGCGCAGAACGCAATATAATCTTAATCCCTCACCAGGCTATATTGAGGCGGTTCAAACGCTCGAAGAATTAGACGATTTAGAGAATGTATATGCCGAAGTTATGAGCGTAAAACGGAACCCGGGCGGTAAATTCCCGAACGGCGCTCAACTAGGTAAACTACTGCATAAGCGCCGCGTGCGGATACCTGGGCGCGAAGAAGAGGTAGACGCGGACGATGTGGGCAATTTTCTCGGCATATTTGACCACTCGACTACGCATAAGCATCCCGACGGCGAGTATGTGATAACAACGGAACCGTACGGCGCATCGTTCGAGGATTTATGCGAGATTGTTGATTTTTGCCGCTATCATAAATTGCGTGTAGATATAGATGCGGATTCGGCATGGCATCCTGGAGAAACCATACGGGCCACAATTAGGCGTGATGACGCGAAACAACGCTAGACGTGAAAAACGTAGGCGACTGAACGCAAAGATACTAGAGCAATCTAGATTAACCACACAACCACAGGTTTTTTACGCACTGCTGGCCCAGATTAATGTCTCACCCAAGGTGTCACGTACACGTGAAGTAAGGCATAACATTTTTCGGGTTCGTCGCCACTGCTCTTTGCATTCATAAGTTCCTTTTCGTTGACACTGAATATGCGCGTGCTTACTCATCCTGATAATATGTCATTCCTGCTTGTGACCATTATCAAGGGAAAAACTAATTAGTGAGCGTTTTCATTTTGCATTCATGCTTGCCGAAGGGTAGGGGGAAGATTTCATCCAGCATGCGAATTCCCAAGGCATACATTACGTGCCAACGTGCCCAGATGGAGGTGGCCCGTTGAAGAACGAAGAGCCGCGATTCTGCCACAGAACGCCTTCGGGTGGCTGAAAAAAAGACCTCGAAGGAATGGGGCCCATGAAGAACATTATTGAAACGTTCAATCTCACGAAGGTCTACAAGGGTAAGATCCGCGCGGTGGATAACCTCAGCATCGCGATCAAGGAAGGCGAAATATTTGGGCTGCTCGGGCCAAACGGCGCGGGAAAGACCACCACCATCCGCATGCTGGTGACCTTAACGAAGCCCACCTCAGGTCGTGCTGTCATCGATGGGCTGGACTTGGCCAAAGACGCACGTAAGGTGCGCGAGATCATCGGTTACTCTTCCCAAGAAGCAGGGGTCGACGAGAACGCCACGGGCCGCGAGTACCTGGGGCTCTTTGGGAGCTACTATCACCTCGATGCCCAAACTATCAAGCGCCGGAGCGATGAGGTGCTCGAGCTGATGGAGTTATCGGATGCGGCCGACCGGTTAATCGGCACCTACTCGGGCGGCATGCGAAAACGTCTGGAAATTGCGACCGCGCTCATCAACCAGCCGAAGCTGCTTGTTTTCGATGAACCGACGCTCGGGTTAGACGTCCAGACGCGCCTTCGAGTTTGGGATTACATCCGCCAGCTCAAAAAAGAGGACACGACCATTCTCATGACCACCCACTACCTAGAGGAGACCGACAAGCTCTGCGACCGTCTTGCAATTATCGATCACGGGCAGATCGTCGCTCTGGGAACGCCCGACGAACTGAAGGGAGAAATACGCGGCGACGTGGTCGCCCTTACCTTACCCCTTCAGGAGCCGGATCAACAGGCAAAGACCATCGAGCAAGCGAAACAGCTCCTTACGCCGCAATCGTTTGTCAAGGATGTCCGTGCGACGAGCGACGGACTCAACGTCTACGTCGACGAAGGGAGCTCCGCGGTGCCTCCGATCCTGCACACGCTCGAAGGAGCGGGTGTGACGGTGGAGGGCATTACCCTCACGCGCCCGTCATTGGACGACGTCTTCATCAAGTACACGGGCCGAACGCTCCGCGAGGAGAAGGGGACGGCGCGCGGCGCGCTTGGCGGCGTAAAACCGCGAGGCGGGAGGTGACAAGAATGCCATTTATCCGGGACACGTGGACCTCTCTACTGAGGCTCCTGCGCACCTTCACGCGCTCTCCGTTTTATGCCTTTATTTACCTGGTCCAGCCTCTGATATGGCTCTTGCTCTTCACGCAGATTTTCAAAAGTTTGACGGCCCTGCCTAATTTTCCCACAAGTAGCTACTTGCAGTTTTTCGCGCCAGGCCTCATCGTGACGCTCGCGGTTTTTAACTCGAACTTTACGGGCTTTGCGCTGCTGAACGACATCAATTTTGGCGTCCTTGAGAAGGTGCTCATTACGCCTGTTAACAGGTACTCCTTGATTTTAGGCACCGTGCTCTACGTAGCGGTGACGGGAGTGCTGCAGATAGCGGTCGTGCTGATCATCTCTTTTGCCCTCGGTGCGACGTTGGTGACCGGCGTTGGTGGCATCCTTGTAACGATCGTGATAGTGAGTCTGCTAGGAATCGGTTTAACCAGTCTACTCGGCGCGCTAGCATTGCGTGCGAAGCGGGTCGAGCCGTTGATATTCGTCTCCAATCTGATAACGCTGCCGCTCATCTTTCTGTCGAGCGCGCTGATCCCAGCATATCTGACACCTGACTGGGTGCAGACTGCCATGAAGTTTAATCCTGTCAACTACGCGGTACTGGCGGTACGGCCGCTCTTCCTTACTGGCTACGACTGGAATGCGATTGGGGTCGGACTGATTGTACTTGGCGCGTGGGCCGTGGCGGGAATCGTGATTGCCGAGTTTGCGTTCAGGCGATTCGGCGACTGAGAGGCGGTAGCACTAACCGCTGAACGAGAGTTGCAACGCACAAAATGTGAGTGGAACGACGATTTTTTTCGATCTTGACGAGGTGTACGGTTATAAGCCCTTTGGGTTCGGGAGCCGCATTGCCTTCGACTACGTTGCTCAACCGCTATTACAAAAATCCAATTTCGATATATGACCGCGATAGTCTTAAGGAGTCCGACACATTTTGTTCTGGTGATTAAAATACACGAACGCGTTTTTGAAAGCGTCGGCGACGTTACCTTTTGTCTTGATGGGGTGCCTCATGCCGGTCGCGGTACGGTCACTTTCGCGGTCAAACAAGATGAGCTCTCGGAGTCAACCTTTGAAGAGCCACGCGCGAGACTTCCCGGATTAGAAGACACCCACGGGGTAATTAGCCTCGAGAGTCAACGAAACCAGGAGTTGATCCACCAGCTCAGTGCGTATTTTATCGGCAAAGAACCACTCACTCTGAAGGGAGAATTCAAGGACAAGCTCACCGGCACGGTGGCGGCGTGGATGCTCGAGGTGCAGCTGTCAAAAAGGAACTCTCCAGGTTCGCGTCAAGAAGGAACCACTACCTACGAATTTGATTCGGCCCTCGCATCGAAGCACCTTACGGGCGCGCATGACGTTAAGCGATGCTAGCACGGTTCAACAGATGTGCTAACGGCGCGGTCAAAGCTATATCTAGGTCACTACTCGGTGTCCCAGCTCCCCTTTTCTTAATGCCTCCGAGTACGTCGCAAGAAGGGGGTTTTTCGGCTTTAACGTGCGGCAAAGCTATTTAAGTTTAAAGTGAACCTTCCACTGGTGATCATCAGTGGCTGAAAAAGATAGGATCCCGGTCGCACCAGATGCAGTTTTTTATCATGATGCGGAAACTTACACCATTGTAGTGGAACTCCCAGGAGTGCACAAGAAGGATATCGAATTTGAAGCGATGGAAAATGGGTTTTGTGTCACGGCACCCCGAGAAGATATCAAGTACAGCGGCTGCTGGGTACTCACCCACAAGACCGTGCCAACAAAAGCAATGGCGACGTTCTCGAATGGACTTTTAAAGGTAACTGTGCCGTTAGCTGAGCGAGTTGCAGGCTTTATGGTACCCATAAAATAGACTACCGTTTCTTTAACGCGGTTTTGCTACCCGACGGCGTCGTCTCTATGTTAAGTCTAACGGGCTCGCAGGTAAAGGGCACGCAAGGGGCAGGATGCGTGAATTCCAGACAGCACGCGACAACGGTGAGAGATAACGACTCTTTTTAACCAAATGGAACGCGACAGCGCCGGTTTTCGATAATCGCGCTTTGCGTGCGAAGTGCCTACCACACATTACGAAAGAGAGTAGCCCTATAGCGTGCACTCGCAGCAGACGAAGATTCGAGCAAGAGGTGCTCCGTAGGGGATTGACGTGCGAGTTCCAACGATGTCAAAAAACGGGATGGAATGTCCCCGTTGCAAGACTGCACACATCGAACATCGCGATGCACGTGGTGCGCATAAAAAAGAGGCCAGGAGGCCCCCGGCTACACTCGCGCCTTATTCAGGCGCAAGGACGGAATCAATAACGTGAATCACACCATTAGTGCATTCAATATCCGCCTGAATGACTATGGCATCGTCCACCGTTAGCTCTTCAAACGCCGCGATTTCATCGTCTTCGACCAGGACACCATCTTCAACGACTACCGTGTCCTCCTCTATGACCGCTGTCTCTGTTGCAATCGTCAGCGTCGCGCCTTGAACGGTCTTTGCTGTCGTCATTTTCATCAGCTCGGTTGCCATGTATTTGCCGGGCACTACGTGATAGGCAAGCACTGCAGTGAGCCTGTCTTTGTCTTTTAACAATTCATCTACCGTACCGGCAGGCAACTCGGCAAACGCATCATCGTTCGGAGCAAAGAGCGTAAACGGCCCAGGTCCGCTCAAGGTATCGACGAGACCGGCTGCCGCCTTCACTGCTGATACCAGCATTGTGAAGGAACTATCATCGATTGCTGTCTCTACAATGTTTTTCATATTTCCTTACTTCCTTTTTGACAAGCGCAGTAGGTGAAATGCATCATGTGCATCCGCGTGCTGCTATTGATCTTTTATCTCCATTTAAGCTTACGCTATTGAAAGCAAATGGTCCGGCAATTCGGGGCCACAAAGCGAAGCAGCAGCTATGTATGAAGGGTCTTGAGCGATTTTTTAGGCCTCATCGAGGCGTTCGGATTACTAGTCTAACGGAAGGATAGCAACAGCAGAACATTTCAGTTTTCGTTAACGGCGTTTTGAATAACGTGGGTTTTTTCACCTGAAAGTGGCCAACGAATATAGGACGAGCTGAGATGCGAGCGTGAGGCTCAGAACGGAAGAAAGAGCACAATCAAACACCCGCGAATCATCAATAGAAAAGTGAGGGCAGACTCTATAGGATATGTGAATCGCGAAAGTGATCCCTCCCAATAGTGCGTTTGAGAGCCAAGGCGAATTCGCCCGATGCTTCAGAGCAGAGGTTTTTCTGCCCCGAAAGCTCTACTCCAAAAGCCATTGGAAGCTACCTTTTCCACCACACACCCTATAGAGCGTACCTTAATTATACGCGCCTCTTCGATTTATACCTTTCATGAGCAGCGAGGGCAACGCTGCTGATAAGTTGCAAAAAAATGCCATATGAGGCAAAAAGCGTTCTCTGGCTTGCAATTTTTATAAAGAGGAGCGACCCGGGGTTCCTCACAATCAAACTCTAAAACACCGAATTTTTCCCAGTCCTTTAGCATGAATGTAGTTGGTCCTTATTCCGCGGCTCGTCTCTGGCTCTGCTATTAGCGGAAACCCAGTACCATCCAGCTACTGTGCCGCCCAGATAGCATTTTCCCGCGCACGATCGTGGTTTAGAGCAGTTACTGACGTGCGCTTTAGCGCCGGCTTGGAAAACTACGGATTAGCGCGTCAAATGCCTCCAGGCGAGCAATTGCATGTTGCGGGACTATTTCAGTCTATTCGCTCCAAGAGATATTTTGCCATTTGAGCTGCAATCTACGCCTTCGAATTTTGACTATTTTAGGCTGAAACCAAGCGAAGAAACGTTTAAAGCGTAACCCCTCATTATAACGTGTTGAGCATGGGTCTACTCAACTCAGTAATCCTGTTGATAGCTTTTGTCTACCTGGTTTTCACATTTCCGCCTGGAGCACTCATCGTAGTCGTGGTGTGGGTGTATTTGCAGTTTATACGAAAGCCTCGGAGCGCGGGCACGACGGAAGAACAGCGATAGGGCGCCGACAGAAAAATGAAACGAGGCGTTATCGGCAGTTTTGTTGTTGGATCTTCTATCTAAACCGGCTAGCCTCACTGTGTAACAGCAATTTTTTTTATTGCCTTACAGCATAAAACCCCGGCGCTGGCGGTCGCGCGAGAAGGCAGCAAATGTCAGTTTAAGAAGAATTATATATTATTGATGGAATAAAAACTAGTGTTAAATATTGCTGCAGTTGCTTGTTACGAGTCGAACCAACACGTTGCCGGCGAAGCAGTTTTTTAACAGTCTAATTGCCACGGCAAGCAAGCAAAAAATCCAGAGCGTAAACCTTAAATCTAGTGTGTTCTATGTGCTGTGACAGTGAGTGATAAGATGATCGAGATTGATACCGTAGTACAAGAAACCGCATACTGCGAACGGTGCGGCAGTCCAATTATTATCAAGACGTGGTTTGCTAAATTGTGTCACGAGTGCTCGCGTGCTGAGTTTAAGGAGCACTTCGAATCGTTCGCGTCGTAATCAAGCCGAATACGCGGCCTCTTTTCTTGTTGTCCAGCTTCGCTAGCCTTGGCGATAGTCGAAGCGCTACCTTCTGTGCTCTAAGCGTCTTCAGTTGCGTGAAAAACGGCAACAACCCTTTTAAATCGCCGCGTCGTGCTTCACTCGGTGAATATGAAAGATACAGAACTAATCAACGAATGCAAAGCGACCGGGCGCGCGCTCAACTACGAGGTCCAGTCGGCCGTTGACATCGGAGCGGGCGAAATCGACGTCATCTGGACCAGAAAAGACCACGCGAATCTCCCGACGTTCAAGCTCGGATTCTTCTTCTGTCCTATGGGCGAGATCCCCACGGATTTTCTCACGCAGAGCGTCGCAAAGGCGCTGCTGTCGGTGTGCGACAAAGCAATCTTCCTCGTGCACGATGAAGCCTCATTGAAGTCGGTGAAGGGCAAGATTCACGCGCTCGATTCAATCGGTGGCGTGCTGCAGCTCAAGAAATATGCCCACGCGATTACCTCAGATGAGCTGCTCGGAGGGATCAGATAAGAGGTGAGAAAATGCGTATAGAACGCGGCAAACAAGTAAATCTGAAGGAGCTTAACGAGGATTTGTACTTGGAAGCAAACACCCAGCTGTACCCTACAGACATGGATGCAACGATCAACGTCTACAGCATCTTGACGACGGAGAACAACGTCGTAATCAACGGCTCGATCGAGTGCTTGAAGCTTTTTTCGGCGATAACTGTCACGTCAAGGGAACGGTAATTACGGGCGGGATCACGACAGGGGGCGGATTTAAGGCGCATCACGTTGAAGCCGGAGAACAAGCTACTATCGGCAGCGACTCACAAGTCAACAAGATCGACGCGGTTGGCGACGTGACCATCGGCAGTAATTCGCGCGTTCGGCACGCGATCAGCGAACGTGGCCAGATTATTCTCGCTGCAGGCGCGGTTGCGGACGTCGCAGAGGCGGCTCAAGGCACAAAAACTGCGTAGCTCAAATCAGAGAAAGATCTTCATCAGGTCGTGCGCGACGTCAACCCTTCCGGGGAACCTCTCCTTGACGACGTCGACCATGGCGTCCTCATATCCGCTCGCTTGCGGGTAGAGATGGGTAAGCACGACGCGCTCGATGTGCTGGTCACATATAAGGTCGCGAAGCTTTGCTGGCGTCGTATGGTTCGAGACCGACGCGTACGCATCAGGGAACGAACACTCGTGGATCAGCACGTCAACTTCGCCGTGACACAGATCCCGAACGCTTTCCGTGGGTTCGGTATCACCTGAATACACGAGCGTCGACGTCGGCGTTTGCATCCGGTACGCGATTGACGGAACGCTGTGCTTGGTCGCGCGAACGGAAGCTACTCCGCTTCCAACGCGAATGCTGTCGCCGTCCTCAAGCTCTGTTACGTCGACATCGACCGTGAGATAGTCATAAAGCTCGAGCAACTGCGCTACGTGGTGTTGCGTGCCTATGGGACCATACACATTCATCGTCCCCACCTGCACGTCTGAATCAAAGGCGGTTAGTTGCTGCGCCTTGAGCAGAGCCAAGAAGTCCGAGTTGTGATCGAGGTGGTGGTGGGTGAAAAAAACCTTGTGTATTTTGCAGTAATCATAGCCGCTCTGCACGATGCGGCCCAGGATGCCCGCCCCACAATCAAATAGGATCAGTTCTTCCGGGGTCTTAACGAGAATGCCTGACTGGGCCTTTTCGAGCTGCGGTATGGCGACGCCCGTTCCGAGGAGAATAATATTCATGCGAATCCGGTAGCTCTATGGAGGCTTCACGTACATAGCGTTTGCTTAGGGCGTACCACACAGATGGAGGGCCGTCTCAACGGCCATCTCCGGTGAGTCGGCGAGAACGGTCCCCTCGATTTTCCACTTGGGGGCTAAGGTCACCACTGGTTTAGCCATTTGAAGGGCAAGGGCAATTTCCGAGAGCGTGCCAAACTCGCCGGCGATCGCGATGAGGGAATCGGCTGCTCGCGCGATAATCGCATTTCGCGCGTGGCCCATATCCGTCGGAATCTTGACGTCGATGAAGGGATTAGCTTCGGCTTTCGAGGGGCCGGGAAGGATTCCTACGGTGAGGCCCCCTGCGGCCTGAGCGCCGCGCGCAGCGGCTTCCATGACTCCCTCTCGTCCCCCACAAATGAGGATCGCCTTGCGAGATGCTATGAGGCTTCCTGTGCGCTCGGCAATACTCGCGATCTTGCTCGAGCAGCTCCTGCTTCCGATAATGCCAATTTGCGGACGGCTCGTCATTCTCAACACCACCTTGAGGCACTAGCTTCCGATTGATGCACGATGAAGCTTCCCCTGTTGTGCACATTGATCACAAATGTTATTTTGACCCTCAAATCCATTTTTATTGGAGAATATTACCTTAAAATCGAAAAAATACCGAAAAAGTATATATATGTTGAAAATCTCAATATAGCACGAGGTAACTCAAATGGCAGAATTACAAGCAGCAGGAGTAAGCAGGATTATTAGAAAAGCTGGAGCGGAGCGCGTGAGCGCTGAAGCGACAGAACAGTTTAGAGAATACCTAGAGATGTACGGCAAAGAACTCGCCGAAGAAGCAATCGAAATGGCAAAGCACGCGGGCCGCAAGACGGTCAAAGCTGAAGACATAAAACTCGCTTTTACCAGACTGAACCGGTAATCTCAAGATCGTTTCTTTGATAGCATCTCTTGGAAGCGAGATGCTATTGCTTATTTTTTTATATCTTTTCTCTGTTCTTAACGTCGAGTACGAGCCATTTTCCAGCGGTATGGCAGTTCTCGCAGGTTAGCTTGTCGAGCTCGATAAACTCGGTCCAGATTTCTGCGCCACAGACGCGACATCGGTAAAGATATGCTCTCATGTCAGCACCTCGCGTGCGATAAACGGTTGCTTTTTACGCTCGGGACGTATTAAAAACTTCTTACGTCGAAGTCCGACCTAGATCAGTTTGCGCGCAGGTCATTCCACCCCGTCGCCTACCCCTAGGGGCACCAATTGACCAGAACGCACCTCGGATCGAAGTTGCCTGGCCTTGATATGCGCCAAACGAAGCGGCTCAGGTAATCTGTGGCTCACCACGCAGCGCTGAACGATTCGCAATGCGCCCTGCAACGAAATACGGTTTCCTGGACTAATGAAGATCGGTTTTGTGCCGGCCACCGTTTTTAAGACGAACCCAAGCGGTTTTCCGCTGAATGTCAGAGCGGTGGCGCGACCGGCTTGAGCCGGTTCAACATACTCACCGCAGAGTGTTTTTTTTGGACACGCCAACCGTTGACATATTGAGAATAACTCCGACGTGCGACGCGAGTCCCGCAAACCGGGGGTGGTTCATGCCGCACCCGCGGACGATTAAAACGTCAGGTCGCCTGCGCAGCTTCTCTACTGTCGCTATCGCCGCGGGACCCTCACGGAAGAAGAGGAAGCCAGGCACGTACGGCATGGCGGTCTTTGCAATCGACGCGGACTCGTCGATGACGTTCATTAGCGTATCGACAACTACTGCTGAAGAAAAAACGAAGCTCTCGTCAAAGCTTTGCGCTACCGCCCCTATCGACGCAACTTCACTCGCGGGGTCCTCTAGAACCACCTGCTTCGCGATGTCAGTTTGAAGCTGCCGTAAGGCGTTAAACTCACTCGCGTCTTTTACGGCCACGCCTGTTCGAACTCCTGCAGATGATGCTCAAAAAAGCGCAAGCTGCGCTGCCTGGTCAGCTCGAAAAAGTTCTTCCACAGATGCGTGGACGACGCGATCACAACGCGTCGACGTCGCCCCAGTACGTTGGAGCGTCGGTCTTGCCGTGCCCTCGTTTGACGTAGTGCGCATTGAAGAGTTCTTTGTATCTTCGCGCGACCTCTTTCCACGTGATTGAGCGCCCATACATATACGTCCGAATTTCCATCTCCCGTCTCAGACGATCGTTGCGCATCAACATGGTAATCGCTTCGGCTATCTCCGTTGATTCCCCCGACTTGAGAAGCACGCCTCTTTCGTCTGCAAGCGCATCTCGCGCGTGCATAAACGGCGTTGAGATTATAGCCTTTCCACAGCCTACTGCCTGGGACAGTACGCCACTTACGATCTGATCTCTGGCGAGATAAGGGAGGACGCAGATATCCGTGGCGAGAAAATGGAGGATCAGGTTTCGGTTGGTAAGATATCGGTCGACGAACTTGACGTTGTGCTCCAAATCGAGGTCTATGACGAGCTTCTTCAGCCTTTCGCGATAGCGCTCGCCTTCGTTCTTCACGATGTTTACATGCGTCTCTCCGACAACCAAGTAGAGGGGGTCCGTTCCAGGATTATCGGCAATCACCTGGGGCAGCGCTTCAAGGACATATTCGATACCCTTTGCGGGATGGAGCAACCCGAATGACCCTATCACAAATCTGCGAGAGAGTCCTAGCTTCTTCTTCGGCCGCTCCGTGCTGATAAACGGAACGTCGGGCACGCCGTGCGGAATGACTTCAACTTTCTCAGGGCCTACGTCAAACGCCTTTTTCAAGATATCAACGCCGACGTGCCCGGGCACAACGACGTTAGCTGAAAGACGGTACAGTTCGCGGGTAACCACTTTGGCCTCTTCCGGGGGTCTCGGCAGCACCGTGTGCAGCGTCGTCACGATCGGTTTTTCTAGAACTTCCATGAAATCGAGGATATATCGGCCCCACGAGCCGCCATACAGCCCATACTCGTGTTGTATGTTGACCACATCAGCGCGCGATGCGTTTATTTTTTCAGCTGCCTCGACAAAGCTGATTTGATCGGTATCTTTGATGACGTACGCGACCCGCGATCTCGGATAGACAAGCGGACTTAAACAGCCGTAAGCGCTTTGGTCTTTGTTGCCATCAATGGCACAAACGTTAGCTCTTATATCAGGATTCTCACTGATAAGAGTGAAGAGCAGGTCTTGCGTGAATGTGGCGATACCACACTCTCGGGGAGGAAACGTGCTAACGAACGTAAGGCCCAGTCGGTTGCGCGGCATCAGAGGGTATATTATGGCCCGACTCACTTAAAACTATTGAACTAAGCTCACGAAAGGACGGATATGGGCCAGTTCCGCACTGATCAAATTGCCGGGCACGCCGCACCAAAGCTTCTGGCAGCTTCGCGCGAATCTCACCATACGTGCACACCAGCAGCACACGGAGTAGTGGTAGCCCGTTCGGGCACCCGCTTGTTCGGGGAGCCCCGAGGCTATCGATAAACAAGTTTATGGCCACGAAACTCGCAAACTAGCAATTCAGATACCACAAAACTCGATTGTGGTGTTGGAGACAGTCATGTGGGCAGAACGTACTTCACACTTTTCCCTCTCAGGAATTCGAGAGATGTTTGCGCTGACGAAGCCCGGCGCGATAAACCTGGGGCTCGGGCAACCGGACTTCGACACGCCCGCACACATCAAAGAGGCGGCAAAAGAGGCACTAGATCGGGGCTACACCGGGTACACTCCTAACAAGGGATTTCCTGAACTCATCGACGCGATCGTGAGCTACTATGAGCAGTACGGAGTCCAAACTGGCCAGGAACAGATAATATGCACTTCGGGTGGCAGCGAGGCCCTTCACCTGGCGTTCGAGGCGTTGATCAATCCGGGCGACGAGGTCATACTCCCGGATCCAGGATTTGTCGCTTATCTGCCACTCACACTAGTGGCGGGCGGCGTTCCCGTGAGCGCGAGGGTGAGCGCTGACGATAATTTCAGGCTGCAGCCTGACGCCGTTGCGGATCGCGTCACGGACAAGACAAAAGCCCTAGTCATCAACTCGCCTGCAAACCCCACTGGTGCGGTGCAGCGGCGCAACGAGATGCAGGGGTTTGTCGAGCTCGCCGATGATCATGACTTCTACATAATTTCCGATGAGGTCTATGACAAGATACTCTACAAAGGAAAACACGTCAGCCCGGCAAGCATCGACCCAGACCGCGTGATTGTTGCTAATTCGGTATCAAAAACGTACGCGATGACCGGGTGGCGGCTCGGGTATACGATCGCTCCCGCCGCAATCACGGAAGAGATGCTAAAAGTGCATCAATACATTCAGGCGTGCGCTCCCTCAATTTCACAAAAAGCGGCCTACGCGGCCTTAACTGGCTCGCAAGACAGCGTTCGGGCGATGGTCGAAAAGTTTCGGGCACGGCGCAATGTGGTAATGCACCACCTGAAGGGAATAGCCGAATGCGCGACACCCGAAGGGGCATTTTACGTATTTCCACGATTTACCACGTCTTACACGAGCCTCGAACTCACAAAGAAACTGGCAGAGGCCGGCGTGATCGTTGTGCCTGGTTCAGCGTTCGGCCAGTTCGGCGAGGGGCACGTCCGAATCTCGTATGCGGCGAGTCACGAGAACATTGACCGCGCGTTTCAAATAATCAAAGAGCTCGTGGCGTGATAGCCACTGCGCGACGTCTACAACGCTCCGCGCAAATCTATTACGTTTTTTGACTTGCCTTCGGTAGAAAGGTGCGTTGTTGCAGACCCATTCAACCGTGTTTCTGAGGCTGAGGCCCTGAAGCTGCTCGAGCTGTTCAAGGGGTAAGGTTTCGTCATTGGCTCCCTACTTGGGTGTCTCACTTCTTGTCGTCATAACAGTCTGTTGTACTGCAGCGGTCCGTCGCGTTAATCTTTCCTATATTGTCCCACTACGCCGCTGGGCAATCAATTCCTTGAACTGGACTGCCTCGAGGCTCTGGGGGTCGATTTCCAGCGCCCGATCAAAACAGGACACCGCATCGTCGTATCGCTTAAGACTGTACAACGCGCTGCCTTTTGACGTCCACGCAAACTCATCGTTCTTATCGACTTCCAAGACGCGGTCAAAGCACTCAATGGCCTTTTCGTATTCCCCTAAACCATCGTAGGAGCTTCCTTTGAACGAGAGAGCGTAGGTATCATCGGCGTTTGTGCTAAGCACTTTATTAAAAACAACGATTGCATCCTCAAATCGATCGATGCCGAACAGAATAAACCCTTTTCTGTTTAACACCCAAAAATTCTCAGGATCCAGTTCGAAAGCCCGATCCAAGCACCGGATCGCTTCGTCGAAACGGTTCAGACTATCGAGTGCGAGACCCTTATTGATCCACGCGAGAATGTAGTCTGGACTTATTTCGAGAGCTTTGTCGAAGTTTTCGAGCGCCTCGTCAAACTTTTGCAGATTATAATAAACGTACCCCTTGTTGTTGTACGTGATGAAATAGTCCGGATCGAGGCTCAACGCTTTATCAAAGCTCTCCAGTGCGTCAGGCCATTTATACTGGCTGGCGAGGGCGAGCCCGCGACTGTCCCACGCCACGGCGCGGGTGTCGTCTATCACCAGGCCTTTATCATAGTTGATGACAGCATCTTCGTAGCGCTCCAAGTTCGCTAGCGCATTCGCTCGATAAAACCACGCGTCGGCGTTGGAAGGTTCGAGCAGCAGTGCCCTCTCAAACATTCCCTCCGCTTTTTCGTTGTCGTTCATCAGCGCATAGCAGACACCCATGTTGAACCACGGAAGATCAAACTCAGGATCGGCTTGCTGGGCCTTGTCATAGCATTTGAGCGCTTGTTCGTACGAACCCTGTTTTTGCAGCAGGTATCCCTTAGAGTTGTAGGCCACCGCAAACCCCGGTTCGCTTGCAATCGCAGCGTCGAACAATCTTATAGCCTCGTTCACATCTCCTCTATCGCGGAGAATGCTTCCTTTGGCCACGAGAGCGGGAGCGTGGGTAGGATCTGCTTCTAAAGCTCGTTCATAATAGCCAAGTGCCTCCTCGCTGTTGCCCAACTCTTCAGTCAAAGAGCCAAACGTGAATAGCACGTCCACATTTGCAGGCTCCATACTGAGGGCTTCTGTGACGCGATCGAGCGCCACTTTCGGCTTGCCTTGCTGTCTAAACAACAGCGCCTCTTCGAGAACGTCCATCGCTGTTTTGGTTATTTGGGCGCCGCATGCGCAGCACGCCTCTGCTTCATCTGGGTTGGTCGTCCCGCATCCAGGGCACAGCTTTGTCATCCTTTCTTAGATGCGGTTTCTGAGTGATATGCTTTACCCACTTGACGGAGCAGCGGTTGGCGCTCTATTAAAAATGCGAACGGCGCGGGGCCGAAGGGGTACGTGTGGGCAATCACTAAATCACGCGTCGAAGATTCGCTGCCCTAGCTTAAAAGCCCTGATATTAGCGTCGAGAGCTTTTTTAGGAACGTGCTCTGCAACGACGTCTTCCAGAGTGGTTAAAGCCAGCAAGCGAGAGAGCGTTCCGAGCATCACGACGTTGAGCGTTTGGGGGTAGCCCGCGTCAAGTGCGAGCTGCGCCGCGTCATACGCAATTACGCGCTCGCACGTGTGCTTAAGCGCCTTGACTAAGTTGTCTACGACCGGGTAGTCTAGACTTGCGGCAGGAACTGGAGTCGTGTTAAGGATGGCCGTGCCCTTAGGCGACAGATAGCGTGCGAAGCGGAGACACTCAGCGGGCTCAATTCCAACCAGGGCATCTGCGCTTCTCAGCGGAATCAATGGCCCAAATGATGAACCAATCCGGACGTGAACCTCAACGGTCCCGCCTCGTTGCGCCATGCCGTGCGTCTCGGCAGAGATCACGTCGTACCCCTCTCGCACGGCCGCTTCGCCCAGCACTCGTGAGGCGAAAATAGAGCCTTGACCGCCAACGCCCACTATAATACAGTCAAATTTGGTCGTTTTCACCATCGCGTGCCTCAAGCGGTTTCGATAGCATCGAATTCGCAGATCTGTTCACAGACGCCACAGCCTACGCAGTCTTCTGCAATCAGAGCGCTCGTCTCGCTATAACTGATCGCGGGACAAAAGAGGGTGCTGCAAAGCTTACAACTCGCGAAGTAGTTTTGGCACGTCGCAGTGACGCGTTTCTTCGCCTTTGCGAGCGTTCCTGCCTTTTTGGCACTGATGATGCAGGGCCGCCTCGCGATGACAACTTGCACGCCTTCGCTGTTCTTGGCCTTTGTTAGCGCGTCTTCCGTTTCGAATAGGTTGTAGGGATCGACCACGTAAAGCCCTTGGACCCCGATCGCTTTAATGAGGTCTTCCATCGGCGTCGGCACAGTACACACTCCCGTTGCGGTCACGCCAGTGCAGGGGTGGGGTTGATGTCCCGTCATGGCGGTCGTGCCATTGTCCATAATGACGAGCGTCAATCGCGCTCCGTTATACACGGCGTTTATGAGTCCGGAAACGCCTGTATGAATGAAGGTCGAATCGCCGATAACGCTCACGATCTCCTTATCAGAGGCTGCGCTGAATCCGCTGCCCATACTAATGCTTGCGCCCATGCAGAGGGTGGTATCGATTGTGCCCTGACTCACGCCTAACGTGTAGCACCCGATGTCTCCAACATAGATCGCCTCTTTGGTGAACACTTTCTTGAGCGCGTAGAATGTCGCTCGATGGGGGCATCCTGCGCACAGCACGGGCGGTCGCGGAGGTAGCGTGCGCTCCGCGGCGATCAACGCTGCCGGGACGTCTGCAGTAGCGAACCGGCCGATCGCCTCGCCGATGCTATTTAGTACCGCATCAACAGTGAGCTCACCCTCTCGTTGGACGTGTCCCGTGAGCTTTCCGAACACTTCGACCGTACCTGCGAGGGTGTTGACTTGCTCTTCGATTACGGGTTCAAGCTCCTCAACGACAAGAAGCTGACGTGAATTGCTCATGAGCGTCGCGATTTGGTCATTGTTCATAGGATACGCAGCGATTCGCAGCACGGAAGCTTCGAGTCGCAACTTCTTCAGTGCCTCCTCAACGTATTTTGCAGCAACCCCCGCTGTGACCACGCCGAACTGAGATCTTTTGGACGTTAAGCTGTTCAAAGAAGCGAGTTCAGCGCGGAGCAATGGCTGAATTCTGTTCAGTTCTACGTGTCTCTGGCGCGCGTGCGTGGGCACCATGACCCACCGCTTGGGGTCCTTCTGGAAGTGCGCGGATCGCTGATCGCTATAGTTTCCGCTTAACGTGACGGAGGCTCGTGCGTGCGAAACACGGGTCGTAGGTCGGAGCATCACCGGGATTTCGAACAGTTCAGACAACACGAACGCGTACTTTACAAACTCGTAGGCTTCTTGCGGCGTCGATGGGTCGAGACACGGGATCTGCGCAAATTGCGCATACCTGCGTGAATCCTGTTCATTCTGCGAAGAAAAGCACCCGGGATCGTCGGCCACGACGAGTACTAAGCCGCCTTTGACACCGGTGTACGCGAGCGTCATCAAGGGGTCAGCAGCGACGTTTAGCCCGACGTGCTTCATAACGACAACGGCGCGCACGTCGCAGTACGACGCACCGGCGGCGACCTCAAGCGCGACCTTCTCATTAACCGACCACTCCACGTGGGGCGGCCTCTCGTAGCGTTCGACCTGCTGCGCTATGAAAGGTATAATCTCAGACGACGGCGTTCCTGGATAACCGGAGACGAGCGAGACTCCAGACTCCAGTATGCCGTAAGCAATCGCCTCATTCCCCAGAAGGTACTTGCGGTTTCCGTCCTGCATGGTTTACCTGTTGTCGCGGTCTTATTGCGGCTATTTGCTTTTTGGGCTCCGCCTCACACCTTTTAGGTCCAAGTCTTGTTGAATAGAATCTGGTCCGCAGAATACTAGCATTCTTCGCGCTTTGCGGAGTTCATGTGGGCCAGCGTAACGTCCTGTGCGTTCACGCGCATGAGCGCACCAAAGTCAGGCGAGTCGGGGTTATCTTCGACAAACACAACCTTATCTATACCCGCGTTCTTAATGAGCCGCCAGCACATCTTGCACGGAGTGCCGTTGACGTAAAGCGTAGCGCCGTTAATGGCGGCACCCCCTCTGGCGGCTTGTATGATCGCATTCGCCTCGGCGTGGACGCTCACACAGAGCTCGTACCGTTCACCCTTTGGAATATTCAAGCGCTCTCGCTCGCACCCGATGTTTAGACAGTGCGGTTCGTTCCGTGCAGCTCCGTTGTATCCGGTCGACAGGATATGATCGCCACTTGAGACTATGATGGCCCCGTATTGGCGCCTCGTGCAGGTTGCGCGCAAAGAAACGGTCTTTGCGAGTGCCATATAGTACTGGTCTTTGGAGATTCGCTGGTCGCGACGTTCTGAGGTCTGTGAGGTTTTGCGCACCCTTCCCGTCCCGTGATCGCTTGGTTAGCACTGGTTAGCGCTGTCCGCTGTCAGTATATCGTTCAGTCTATTTTAATACTTGGGAGACTACATAAAGCAGAGGCGCCTATTCAAGGGCAGTTCATGCATCTTCTCAAGACCGCGCAGTGGTGATACGGTGAAAGGCGAAAAGCACGTAATAAAGATACTTGGGGCAGGCAACTACCTCATGGCGGACGATGGGGTAGGGGTCCACATTCTCGAGAAACTCGAGCAAATGGATCGAAGCGATGTCGAACTGGTAAATGCCGGCGTCGGCGGGTTGGCGATACTTGACTACATGGAGGACGCTGATGACGTTATCATCATCGACGCCGTGCGGGGGGGTGGGGGAGAACCAGGATCGATCTACAAGTTCACCGACAAGGAATTGCCTCCCGCAAACCTGTTTATGATGTCGTTGCACGACCTCAACTTGGTCGATACGCTGCGCTTGGGCAGGCAAATTCAACCGGAGCTTATGCCGAACAATATCACCATCATCGGAATCGAAGTCGAACGGGTCGAAGGGATTTGCACGGATCTTTCGCCCAAGGTCCAAGCCGCGATTGACCCTGTCATGCAACTGGTTTTTGAAGAGATTGAACGATTTAAGAATTGACGGGGCTGGAGCAGCTCAGTCAGGCAAAAATAATATATATGCACGTTTTCACAAGAAGAGTAGCGAGGTAAATCGTTATGGCAAAACCGATACTGATGGATTTTTATGCTGACTGGTGCGGACCGTGCAAGATACAGGATCCGATACTCGAGAAGCTTGAAGAAAAGCTGAGGGACAAGATCGAATTCAAAAAAATTAATGTGGACGATAACCTGCAGCTTGCTAACAAGTATGGAATCCGCGTCGTACCGACACTTATTCTGGAATGTAACGGGAAGATCATAGAGCACTATATCGGCGTAACACGTCCTGAGATCCTCGAAGCGGACTTAAACAAAGCTGCTGAATCGTGCACTGAGTGAATTCGACGCGACCCCCCCTAACCTCCTCTTTTTGCCACCAACTAACGCAGGTCTCGATTCAAACTAACGTTTTTTTTAAGCGCTCAACCAGCGCCTAGCAAGTTTCAACAAGTGACGCAGCTGCTGTTAGACGAATCTTACACCAAAAAAGAACCACACACCGAAATGCCGATTTAGTAGCGGGGAGTGGATTTGAACCACTGGTCTACGGGTTATGAGCCCGTCGGGATCTCCTGACTACCCCACCCCGCTTCGGATTGTCTTAGGTGCTATTCATTTAAATAGGTGATGATGGCGCGTCTCTGCGCGAACGGATTAGTCAGAACACGCGCGAGGACAGAGCATTAGCCTCTACTGGTTTTCGAGCGCGAAAGGTATAACTCAGGAGCTTATGAATAATAGCGTCACGGCCAAAAAACTGAGAGGAGCAGCTAAAAAATGAAGAAAGCACGGCTAATAATTGGAATTCGTAGGGGGCTATACGACTCTGAAACTGAAATGTACTCGATTCCCACCTGTTTCGACAGCGAGCAATCGGCGCGTAGAGCCCTAAAAAGCATCGCTGCGGAGCTCAGCGGTCTCACTGATGTAAAGCTCGCGGTGGCACATCAGCTTATGGTCAGCTTGCGGCCCGAGACATATGAGCGCTATGATGAAGCAGGAGAATTCCCACGGCTGTATGAAGCGAAAAAAGATGAATTTCAGGGATATATAATTCAAATCGACGTCCCTGATAGCCAAGAACTCAAGGAAACTACTCGAAAAATAGTCGAGAAGCACAGCCTACAAGTGATCGACGAAGGGCCCGCAAAAGAAAAAACGCTTATCTTCATGTCGTGACCTGCGAACCACGCAGCGTCTCGTAGTGATCGTCAGCTTAGTGTGGCCATTTCAGCCCCCAAAAGTTTATAGCGTGCGCATTCGACCATAGCGGTGTATGCGTGTCGCGATTATTTGTTCTGAAGTTGACGATGCCTCGCAAAACATCGCGCGCCATCTTTTAAAACGAGTCCGGTGGACTCGAGGCTCTGACGGCCCGGTCGAATGGACGTACGGAAACTTTCAGCTTGTTACGGTCGAAGGCAAGTTGATTGATCAAGAGACGCTAGACCAAAGCCTCAGTACTGACCTGCTCATATTTGCCTCTCGTCACCAAAGTGAGACACGGAAAGGACCGGTATTCACCGCTCACTTCACCGGAGACGTCAGTGGAGCGACTCGGAAGGGGTCGAACGGCGTGTTAGCGCGCGCAGCCCCTCGTGCGTTAAAACTTGTAGTTGAGACGCTCACGAACCTGTCAAGTGTCGAGGTCCTCGTAGAGGCAACCCACCACGGTCCTTCGGCCATCGAAACACCCTCATTATTTGTCGAAATTGGCAGCACGAAAGCCGAATGGAATAACGAAGCGCTCGGCGACACCGTGGCACGAGCACTTCTAAAACTGGCATCGCAATCTCTCGACATCCCTTGTCCGACGGCCGTTGGATTCGGAGGGGCACACTATGCCGTACGACACACCGACGTGCTTCTCAGTAGCGACATTTGCTTCGGCCACATTTTTGCAGCATATCAGCTCGAATGCCTAACTCGCGAGACCGTTAGGGAGGCATTTGAGAAATCACAGGCACAATTCGCCTATTTTGACCGAAAACATATGAACGGTGAACGAACTCGAATCGAGGCGACCGTGCACGATCTGGGGTTTGAAGTCCTTAGGCTGGCCGACATCCAGGGACGCAGAGACGTTTCTTGGAAACCATACCTGAAAATCAAGCGCGGCTTGAGGGAGCACGGCCTGCCTGCAGAAGCAGCGAAAATAAACGTCACCTCTTCAATGCGAGACGCACTCAACGCGCAAACGCCGCTTGAGGATCGTATGGAACTGACCCAGCTTGCGCTGAACCCAATTATTGTAAAACGCGCTCAAAGTGTCGACAATGAAGCTTTGCTAAAGCTGATTGAAAGCGAAAAAATAGTATACCTTGAGCGTAAAGATGGGACTATTTCTGCCATCTTAGTTCCGCAAGAGCACAACGCGCAAAAGATACTAGATGAGATGCTCAATGAGTGCGTGGAAATACTGAAAAAGCGGTACCAGATTGAGTATTCGCAGCAAAAATCAAAACTATATATATCCGAACGCAAATTTAACCCACGACTGGCACGATCGCTTGGCGTGACTCAAGGACCATTATACGCGAAGCTGGCACGCGGCGAGTCGATCGACATAGACGGCAGGATAATTAAACCCGAGGATGTACTTACAAAGGTTAGAAAGGCAATTAATGTCGCCAATGCCGACGCACGTGGTCGACAGTGACGTCTTTCGCAGACCATGAAGTGGAGGATACGAAATGAAGTCCATAATTGAAGACGCGCTTGCACGGGGCGCAACCGACGAGAAGAGCGAATCGTCGCAAGTGTCTTATACCCCCGACCAAGAGCTCGAAGAAGTGCTTAAAACGCTTCAAACCAACATCATCGTCATAGGATGCGGCGGTGCGGGATCAAATACCATCTCACGGATGACGGAAGAAGGGATTGAAGGAGCTGAACTTATTGCGCTCAACACCGATGCTCAGCACCTCAGGAGAACGACGGCGGACCGAAAAATCCTGATTGGTAAAGAGCGAACGCGCGGACTCGGCGCTGGTTCATTGCCGCAGATAGGCGAAGAAGCAGCCATCGAGAGCCAAGAAGAGCTCCGCGCAAGCGTAGCCGGAGCGGACATGGTGTTCATCACGGCCGGTTTAGGTGGAGGCACTGGAACTGGGTCTTCGCCTGTCGTCGCAGAGGCCGCGCGCGATGCCGGGGCCCTCACCATAGCTATTGTGACCCTCCCATTTGGCGTGGAGGGCATGGTGCGCCGGGCCAACGCCGAAGCTGGACTTGAGCGGCTGCGTGACATGGCTGATACGGTCATCGTTGTGCCAAACGACCGACTTTTAGAAGTAGTTCCCCGACTGCCGCTGCAAGCCGCATTCAAAGTCTCGGACGAAGTGCTGATGCGGGCCGTCAAGGGCATTACCGAACTTATCACCAAACCAGGGCTCATCAACCTCGACTTCGCCGACGTCAGAACCGTCATGCAAAAAGGCGGTGTGGCAATGATTGGGCTTGGCGAGTCGGATGCCGAAGACAAAGCCGTAGATTCGGTGAAGAAAGCTCTGAGAAGTCCCCTTTTGGACGTTGATATCTCTGGCGCTACAGCCGCCATAGTCAACGTCATCGGGGGTACGGACATGACCGTGACTGAGGCAGAGGGTGTCGTGCAGGAAGTTTACGAGCGTATCGATCCCGACGCGCGAATTATTTGGGGCGCACAGATCGACCCCGAGCTTGACCACATGGTACGAACTCTCCTGATCGTTACAGGCGTCAAGTCACCCCAGATCTATGGCAAGAGCGAAGCGATTAAGACAACAACCGGGGCTCAGCGATACGGCATAGATTTCGTCAAATAAAGGCCTACGTGGCACATCCTCCACAAAACATTTTATACTATTGAAACGCAAAGTGGTATGAAGCGTCCCTCGGGCGCCACATATTTACTTTGCGCATTTTTGCTGCACTATAATTTGGTGAATGTACGATGGCTAAAAAGCAGGGGACTCCTTCGTCAAAACCCAAAAAACAACGAGAGGCCCCTAAAGAAGACAAAAAGCAAGCGAGCGCTTCGTCGAAGGCTTCTAGGATGCAAGAGGCCACCACATCAGAGGGTCGTTATTCGCGCAAGACGATCGAGCGTAAGCTCAGTGAGTACCGGAGAATCTTGACGCTTACGAGAAGGCCAACGCGTGAGGAGTTCTCGACGATAGCGAAAGTCGCCGCGATAGGAATCGTCATAATCGGTGTGGCCGGGTTTCTGATATATTTGGCCATGGTGCAAGCACCGCAGTACTTCGGTGCCACCAACGCGACGAATACAACAGCAACAGCTACCCCCGGCACCGCGGTGAACGCCTCGCAGCCGGCTATTAACGCAACGCAAAATAGTTCTATTACCTCGTCCGCGAATACAACGGCGAACGCGACGAACCAGTCGTGATGCGTTAGAACGTTATAAGGTGGGGATCATGTCCAGTCAGGAGCAAAATGAGCTCGAATCTTCAATTTATGCCATTAAGACCACGGCAAATCAAGAAAGGGCCGTGGCCAACTTGCTCGCACTCGCCGCCAAAAAGGAAAACTATGACATCCGCGCGATACTTGTGCCGAAAGAGCTGAAGGGATATGTGCTCGTCGAGACCACCAAGTTTGAAATAGTAGAACAGGCGATTCAAGGCATACCGCACGCTCGTGGCGTAGTGAAGGGGAACACGAAGTTTGCAGAGATCGAGCATTTCTTGACGCCGAAACCAGCCGTGGCCGGCATTGAAGACGGCGATATCATTGAGCTTATTGCAGGCCCATTCAAAGGAGAACGGGCCCGCGTCAAACGCATTGATGAGCGCCGCGAGGAGATTACGGTCGAACTCTTCGAGGCCATGGTCCCAATACCAATTACAGTACGCGGCGATCACGTGCGGGTCTTGAGCAAGGAGGAGCGCGAATAACATGGCTGACGTAATCGAAGTGTTGGTGCCAGGAGGGAAGGCGAGCCCCGGCCCGCCTATAGGACCAGCCTTAGGACCCCTTGGGATCAACATCAAAGCAGTTGTTGACGACATAAACGCAAAAACTGCGTCATATAACGGGATGCAGGTGCCTGTCAAAGTCATTGTCGACGACAAGAAAAATGTAACGCTTGAGATAGGCATACCCCCCGCATCGGCGCTTATTCTGATAGAGGCAGGATTAGAGAAAGGAGCGTCTGGTGAGGCAGGACTAGAGAAAGGATTGTCTAGTGAGAGAACTGTTGGCAATATCAGCATCGCTCAAGTGATCAAGATAGCAAAAATGAAACGACAGAGCTCGCTTTCGTACGAGCTGAAAAACACCGTCAAGGAAATTTTGGGCACCTGTCTATCGATGGGCATTACCGTGGACGAAAAACCAGCCAGAGATGTTCAAAAGGCGATAGACGCCGGAGAATACGCAGATCTGTTTATCGAGCCATGAACTCTGGCGAAAGATTGAAGTAAGATTTACTCCATCTGGTGATTGTACCGTAGGAGATCACCGCGGTGGTCGACGATACTACGGAGGGAGTATGGTAAGCGAAAACACCCTTAAAGCCGTCAATGAAGCGATTGAATCAGCACCTAAGAGAAAGTTCACCGAAAGCGTCGATTTGATTGTTAATCTCAAGAACGTTGATTTAAGCCAGCCAAAAAACAGGATAACCGAATCCATCGTGCTGCCGAACGGGCGCGGAAAAGCAACGAAAATCGGGGTCTTTGCTAAAGGGGATCTTGCTATTAAGTCGCAAAGCGACGGCGCTGACCTTATCATCTCGCCTGAAGATATTGACAAGATGAGCGGCGACAAGAAACTCATCCGATCAACGACGCGAGGAATTGACTTTTTTATCGCTGAAGCGCCGTTGATGCCATCTATAGGGAAAAGTTTCGGTCCTATTCTAGGCCCTAAAGGCAAAATGCCCGATCCAGTGCCGTCAAGCGCCGATCCTGGCCCCCTCATCAATCGACTGAGACGAACAGTCAAGGTGCGCTCCAAGGATAAGCCGACGTTCCATGCGTTGATCGGAAATCTGAGCATGAATGTCGAAGACATCGCAGCCAACGTCGAAGCGCTACTAAATACTATAGAGTCACGACTCGAAAACGGCAGGCAAAACATTGCCTCGGTCTACGTCAAGACTACGATGGGGCCCGCAGTGAGGTTGATGTGAAATGGCGGGATTCAAAAACGTTCATCGACCGGTTTGGAAAGACGACGAAGTCACCAGCATCAAAGCTGAGGCCGAGACGCACAAAGTTATTGCGGTCGTCAGCATCCATGGCATCCCTGCCCGTCAATTTCAGAACATTAGGGCTGAGCTGCGCGATGTCGCGAGAATAAAAGTCGCGCGAAATACACTCATCCACCGTGCGCTTGAAGAGGCTGGCGAGGCGACGCTGAAGTTGTTCGAAAACGTTGAGGGACAGACGGCACTCGTATTCACCGATCTAAATCCATTTAAGCTGTTTAAATTGCTCGAAAACAGCAGAACGCCTGCGCCAGCAAAAGCAGGTGACAGAGCGCCTACAGATATCATCGTAGAAAAAGGGGCTACGTCGTTCAGACCTGGGCCTATCGTCGGGGACCTTCAAAACGCCGGGATACCGGCCGCGATCGAAAAGGGCAAAATCGTAATACGCGAAACAAAAACGGTCACGAAGGCCGGCGAAGCGATTAGCGTGCGGCTTGCTGGCGTACTTCAGCGCCTCGAAATCTACCCGATGGAAGTTGGCTTGTACCTTCGAGCAGCATACGACGGCGACGTGCTTTACGTCCCAGAGGACCTACGCATCGATGAGAAAGCGTACTTTGGTCAATTTGTGTTAGCTGCGTCAAACGCCCTGAATTTATCAACTAACACGGCATATCCGACCTCCTTAACCGCTGCTCCACTGCTTCAAAAAGCTTCATTTGAAGCGATGAACCTCGCGGTTAGCGCCGAGATCTTTGAGCCTGAAGTGCTTAAAATCCTGCTCTCAAGAGCGCAAGCCGTAGCATTAACGCTTGTTAACAAGCTTCCGAACGAAGCATTGGATGATGAGCTGCTCGCCCTAAAAGACGCCCACGCAAGTGTACCCGAGTCCGTTAAAGAAAAGCCAGCGCAAAAAAAGGAAGATGAAGAATCAAAAGAGAAGGAAGAGGACGAGGCGAAGGAATCTGAATCTGGCATGGAAGGTCTAGGAGCGTTATTTGGGTAATCTAAAGATCCACGATACAGCAAAGGTGATAGCAAAATGGAATATGTATATGCAGCACTAATTTTGCATGCGACAGGCAAGGAAGTAAGTGAAGAGGGCGTTACGAGCGTTCTCAACGCAGCAGGCGCGACAGTCAACGAGGCCAGGGCAAAGGCACTAATTGCAGCGCTTGAAGGCATCGATATCGACGAGGCGATATCTACAGCGGCATTTGTAGGAGCTCCCGCAGCACCTGCACCGGTCGCTCCAGCGCCTACCGAGAAGAAAGAAGAGGCAAAAGCCGAAGAGGAAAAAGAAACTGAGAAGGATAAGGAAGAGGAGGAAGAAACAGGAATGGAGGGCTTAGGCGCTCTATTCGGGTAGTCCATCCTGTTCCCCGGTTATTGACAACGCCTCGGAGTCGGGTGCCTGACTAGGCCGTTCGTGTGAAGGCGGAAGAGTGGCACGTTTCAAGCCCTAGCGATTTTGCCGCCAGGGGAGCTGCCCAAGCCGGAACCTAAGAGGCACCATACAGTGTCAAGAGCACGTGAAGTCGTAGCAGCATTTAATGCGGTCGATGCGTGATCTCTACTGAGGCTGTCTTTCGCGTTAGCTGCAGATAGTTCTGCCTGCATATCCGCGGGCATCATTGTTCCAGTAACCAAAGACATCCGCTCTTTGCGAAATCTCGCGGATTCGACGCGCCCAGGAGTCTATCTCGCTGGGCGAGTCGCCGTCTCCGTTCCTGCCGCGAGCGTGCCATCTTATGTAAGCAAAATCCGCAAAGCATTCTGCATTACTGTCGAATTGTGCACCTAGCATTGTTAATATCAACTCTCGTTGCACTCGGAAGCGTTCAAAAACCTCGTCGTCAAACCACGAGCTGTGGCGAAACTCAAAAACAAACCGGTGTTCCGGGAGAATGGAGAGAAACTCGTCAAAACGTTCCAGATCTTTTTTAAAGGCCGGAGAGAGCCCTATGAGAAACGGGCCCAACTTGTCCCCAAGCACAGAACAAGTCTCCAAAAAGTCATTGAGCGGTCTGCGCATATCGTGTAGCCGTCTTGTGTGCGTCAATATTGCGGTTCATTTTTATAGAGAACGTAAAGTAATCGGGCGTCCTGGCGTACCAGTTCTTCAGCTGGGACGCCGTCGGAAACTGGTAGGACGTCGAGTTGACTTCGACAGAGTTGAAAAAAACCTGACATATTGGTTCACGTAGTTGTAACGCGTATCATAAAAACGCGTCGCCAGTGATCGTAGTGCCATCCGCTACACACCAAACAGATCTTAGTCGTCTCCTTGGCCCCTGGCTCACGTTAGCACGCCGTGCGACAACAAAGAGATTTTATGCACGCATAAAAGAATTACTCCTAAAGTTTAACTAATGAAGAGGCTATAGGAGTGCAAAGATGGTGTTAAAAGAAGCAGATGAAAGAGTCATTTCTGCAGCACTCGGCCGCCGACCCAATGACGTCGAAAGTGCAATATTCGAAAACCTATGGTCAGAGCACTGCGCCTATCGAACGAGTAAGCCACTCCTACAGACAATGCCCACGCGCAGCGATATCGTTATTGTAGGCCCCGGAGATGACGCAGCCATCATAAAGCTGAGCGATCACCTCACTCTCGCGATAGCGATGGAAAGTCACAATCACCCTTCATACGTCGATCCGTACGACGGCGCTGCGACCGGCGTCGGCGGAATCGTGCGTGACGTTATCTCCATGGGCGCCAAGCCGATCGCTTTGATGGATTGCCTTTATTTTGGCAGCTTAGAGAATGAAAAAAACCGGTATCTATTCGAGCACGTTGTTCAAGGAATCGGCGATTACGGGAACTGCATAGGAGTGCCCGTTGTCAATGGTGAGGTCCTGTTTCACCCGAGTTACGACGGGAATCCGCTTGTCAACGTGGTCTGCATTGGACTAGGCCAACCCGACACACTCGTCACCGCGCGCGTAAAAAAACCTGGCAGCAAAATCGTCCTCATAGGGTCTGCCACCGGCCGAGACGGTCTTGGCGGCGCATCCTTTGCCTCGAGAGATCTTAGTGAAAAATCAGAAGCGTCGGATAGGCCTTCCGTGCAGATTGGCGACCCGTACACTGAAAAACTGCTCATCGATGCTACGCTCGAAGCAGTCGCCACAGGCTATGTTTTCGCGTGTCGCGACTTAGGGGCCGCAGGGTTGTCAGGGGCCTCAGCCGAAATGTGTTCAACGTTTGGAGGGCGAATTGTGCTCGACGCCGTTCCTTTGCGCGAAACTGGCATGACACCGAGGGAGATAATGGTCTCTGAGTCACAGGAGCGGATGGTCCTCGAGGTCCCGCCGGAGCACGTTCATGAAATACTAGCTATTGCCCACAAGTATGACTTAAATAGCGCCGTAATCGGTGAGGTAATCGACGAACCTAGATACGTCGTAGAGTTCCGCGGAACGGTAGTCGCCGATATACCGATCAAGCTACTCACCGAAGGGGCACCACTGTGCACACCTGAACGCGCAAAAGCGCAGTCGTACCTTGAACAGTCGCTAGCTCGAGACCTAACGCTCAAAGAGAAGGCGCTTCGCGTGCTTTCGTCTCCAAACGTCGCGACGAAAGAGTGGGTGTATCGACAGTACGACCACGAAGTGCAAACGCGGACTGTAGTCAAGCCAGGCAACGGGGCGGCAGTTCTCTCGATTGACGCCCGGCGAGGCATAGCGCTGTCCTCAGGCTGCAATCCTACGCATGTCGCAAAAGATCAATTCCATGGGGCAGCGGGCACGGTTTTTGAAAATGCAATGAATTTAGCAGTGAAGGGGGCAACGCCAGTCGCGTTTGTCAATTGCCTCAACTTCGGCAACCCAGAAAATGCGAACGTCTTTTCCCAGCTTGAACGAGCGGTGGCTGGGCTCTCTCACGCTGCTCGCATCCTCGACATACCAATCGTCGGTGGGAATGTTTCGCTCTACAACGAAAGCGAAGAGTTCCACACGGCGATTATCCCTACTCCGTCAATCGGCATGGTAGGAATTCTCGAGGATATCTCAACGATCCCACCCGCAGTTTTCCAAGAAAAGGGAGATATCGTAATGATGATCGGCGAAACGTATCCGGAATACGGTGGGTCGGAGTATGCAGAAATCTTTGAGATCGGAGGTGCTGTCCCGCAACCGCGCGAAACGATTAAAACAACTATCGACGTATTGGTGAAAGTTGTCGGGACCGGAAAGATCACGGCCGCCTCGGACATTTCGCGGGGGGGCCTTGTAGCTGCGCTCGGAAAAATGTGCAAACACGTCGGTGCCGAAGTGAACTTATCTGGTAGTTTAGACGATGAGACAGAACTGTTTTCCGAGAGCTCCGGCAGAGCGATTCTTACGGTGACCCCTGGAAGCCTCAACTCGGTTTCAGCTGTTTTCGAAGCTCACGACGTCCCGTGTGCCGCGATTGGAACCGTTGGCGGGGGGGCCCTCTCTGTCACAGTCGACGACAGCCAACTGAAGCTGTCGCTAGAGACCATCGAGAGAAGCCTCAATATGCTTAACGAAAGCATGCTGACTTAACGAACGGCGCAGGCAAGTGCACATGTTGAGCGTGAACCTGGTGTATGGGACGTACGGCGAGAGCGGCATCCTCACGAGCATCAAGAACACGCAAAAAATGTTGAGACTACTCGAATCGGAAGGCGTGCGCTTCTACCAAAACTCGATAAAGATATGCGACGTAATGCACGCCCACACATTCGGGCCCATCGCTCTTCTGTTAGCGCTGTTGCATAAAGCGCGTCACAAGACAGTGATAATACACACCCATACGACGCCACAAGACGTCGCCAATAGCTACTTCGGCGCCACCTTCGTTAGCGCCTGTCTAAAAGGATACCTGGGCTTCTTCTACAATCTCGCAGATGTTTGCATCGCGCCTTCCACATACACGAAGGATGTCCTAAAAAGCACGCTCAACATCAAGCGGAGAATCGCGGTTCTCAGCAATGGGATTGATTTAAGCTTGTACGAGTGTGATGAAAAGCGCGCAATAAAGTTTAGAGCGCAGCACGCTTTGGATGATCGCCCACTAGTTCTCTCAATTGGTCTGGTTTTCTTGCGAAAAGGCATCATTGATTTCGTGGACGCCGCCAAGAAGCTGCCACGTTTCCGGTTCGTGTGGGTAGGAAGAATCCTGGCGTGGCCATTCTTGCCCAAAGCGGCTAAAAATGTGCTCGAAGCGGCCCCCGAAAACGTGCTTTTCACGGGCCGAGTGGACAGTATTTGCGATGCCCTGAGTGCAGCGGACGTGTTCGTTTTTCCCAGCTACGAGGAGAATCAAGGGATTGCCATTCTTGAAGCAGCTGCTTGCGGAGTGCCTCTTATCTTGCGAGACCTGACCGTGTACAACACGTTTGTAGACGGACGCAACTGCATCAAGTTCACGACTGCTGAAGAATTTAAGAGCGCGATCAACGAGGTTATTGCAGATCGGGCGAGCGCAAAGAAACTCGAAGAGAATGCGCGGGAAACCGTTCAGAGCCACGATGTCCATGTTGTGAGCAAAAAGTTACTTCAGATCTACCTCACCGCTAAACAGGACTAATTCTGCATACTTTTGAGGTGCAGCGCCAAAAGGAAAGCTATATAGACCAAATACCTACTACTAATCGTGTTAAAAAAGCAGAGGAATCCGAATTGCACGTAGGTGAAGCTTTGATCGGCACTGATCCTGAACTGGCTCATATTGACCTCTTGATAGGGGACAAGAATGGCCCAGTGGGACAAGCATTTGCTAGTGGACTGTCGCATCTCTCTAAGGGGCACACTCCGCTTCTGGCTGTAATTAGACCCAATTTGCTTACAAAGCCTGCTACACTCATCGTCCCAAAAGTAACGATACAAGACTTAGAACAGACAGCGAGGGTCTTTGGCCCCGCTCAAGCCGCGGTTGCGAAAGCAGTCGCAGACGCCGTGGAAGACGGGGTCATTGCAAAGGAAGCGTGCGAGCAGTACGTACTAATCGTATCCGTGTACGTTCACCCCGACGCAAGAGATTACGAGAAGATCTACCGCTACAACTACGGAGCTACGAAACTAGCGCTGAGAAGAGCGTTGAGCGACTTTCCATCTGTGGACAAGGTTCTGTATGAAAAAGACCGATCGCTCCACCCCGTTATGGGCTTCAAAGTCACTCGGCTTTGGGATCCGCCGTATCTTCAAGTGGCGTTCGACTTAACTGAACTGAGTTCTGTGCTCAACGTTTTGGACCAGCTTCCGACAAGCGACCACATCATCCTTGAAGCAGGGACGCCGCTTATCAAACGATATGGCTTAGGAGTTATTCAAGAGATGCGAAAGGCGCGCCCGAGTGCCTTTATTGTAGCCGACCTCAAAACTCTCGATACCGGAAACCTCGAAGCACGCTTAGCTGCAGATGAGGCAGCCGACGCCGTTGTGGTCTCTGGACTAGCTTCCGCATCAACCATAGACAAAGCAATAGAAGAGGCAAACAAGACCGGCATCTACGTCATTGTGGATATGTTAAACGTTGATAAGCCGGAAAGCGTTCTAAAGGCGCTCAAAAATAAGCCAGATATCGTCGAACTCCACCGGGCAATCGACACCGAGGACTTAGCACACGCGTGGGGGAACATCTCGCACATAAAGAAGTACGCCAAGCTCGTTGCAGTGGCGGGAGGCATTCGACAAGATAATATCGAAGAGGCTCTAAAGTCGGGCGCCAACGTCCTAGTCGTAGGACGCGCTATTACAGCCGCGCGAGATGTGGAAGGCGCTGCACGTGTGTTTCTTGAAGGGTTGAAACAGAGCGATATCGATCAGTACCGGGTAAAGACTGACTTTTAGGCTAAGCAACGCCGCCTTTGTCACGAGGCCCGGGGCTGACCGTTAATTGGCCTGATGCGGGTCTTTTTGGATCATTCAGACGTGAGATAAGTTTCAAATATGGGCCCTCGAAGAATGCTGCTTGCCCGAGATCTATTTGCATCTAGCCCGCCTGTTCCACTACGAACGTGTTGACTTAAAAAATATGGAGGTGTGTGCATGAAACCGTTAATCGTGATTAATTTCAAGACATATGCCGAAAGCACTGGAGCGAATGCCGTGCGACTTGCAACTGCCGCGAGCAAAGTCGCCGCGGACTCAGGTGTTACTATGATCGTCGTCCCACAAGCCGCAGACATTTATCAGGTAGCCCACGAAGTGGACATCCCAGTCTACGCGCAGCATATGGATGGAATCCAATTTGGGGGTCACACAGGGCATATACTGGCTGAAGCGCTCGCGGAGGCTGGAGCCCGCGGTACTCTCATAAATCACTCGGAGAGACGCCTTGAGTTGGCCGAGATTGACGCTGCGAATCAGGCTGCAAAGAGGACGAATTTGGCGACAATAATCTGTACCAACAACGTATCGACGACTAAAGCCGCTGCTTCACTCGGTCCCGATTTCGTAGCTATTGAGCCTCCAGAATTGATAGGCTCGGGTATTCCCGTATCAAAGGCGAATCCGGAAGTGGTGACGGGAGCGGTCGACGCTGCGATGGGCGTGAAAGTGCTTTGTGGTGCGGGTATTTCGAAAGGTGAAGACGTGAAGGCCGCAATCGAACTTGGAACCCAAGGCGTACTTCTCGCTTCTGGCGTAACCAAAGCCGCCGATCCAGAGGCTGCTCTACGAGGTCTAGTTGCCTTCGTCTAATCAAGAACCGAAAAAGGCTGACATTGATCTTTGGAAACGCCTTATGAGGCCACCACGGGGGGGCTCCAAGGCGAAAACGTGGTCAGAAGCCGAGGTGATTCGCCTATTTCAGAACACCCCGACTCCACTAATTGCGGACGCCATGGATGGGTGCAACGTTTTGGGTTGTCTTAAGCCAATTTTGCGGCACGCGGCCATTGTCGGGCCCGCAGTTACTGTTAAAACGAATCCGACCGACTGGGGCACCGTGGTCAGTGCTATTGATGTGGCTTCCATTGGCGACGTACTGTTTATTGACGGTTCTGGTTCCAATTTCGCGGTGTGGGGTGGTCTAACTTCCCTCGCAGCGCAACGGCGTGGACTTGCCGGTACAACCGTATACGGAAGCTGTCGAGACATTACGACCATAGATGCGCTTCAGTATCCGGTGTGGGCGAAAGGGATAACCCCGCGTGCTGGAAAGCCGCTAAACAAAGGAGAGGTGAATGTTTCGCTCGTCGTCAATGGATTTTCAATACGGCCGCGTGATCTGGTGAAGGCCGATGCGCACGGAGTCATCATAATCCCATCGAATGACAGTGCAGCCGTCGCAGACCGAGTCTTGCAGGTAGTTCGCAGGGAGCACCTGATAGAGACCGGACTAAAGAAGGGAAGAACGCTTAGTGAAGTGCTAAACGATTTTTCATCCTAACACGGCTTTATATAACATTAGTCCCCAAAAAAAAGCAATGGCCGCGAATGAGCTTGCGGGCGTCTTCTTACACAAAATGCCCGCGTCACTGCTGCTCACGATCCGAACGTACGATCGTACTTACGTATCGGTTCTGGCCAAGGAATGCAACTGCACGTACCCGCACGCCATAAAAACGCTTTGGGGCATGGAGAAGCTTGGCTTGCTACGATCGGAGAAAGTCGGCAGGGTCAAGTACGTGGAACTCACCGATCATGGCAGAGTTGTCGCCGATTCACTCAATGATCTGATGCTTAGCCTCGGCGCTAACGAAACGCCGATAAAGACCGACGCGGGGTATATAAATCAAAAGATCAACAACGTAATCCGCAAGGTCGAAGCGATTCAGAAAGATCTTGATACAGGAAACGATATTAGCCGAGATGATGCTATTCACTTTAACAGAAGGCTGGGGCCTTATTATCGCGAACTCAACTCGATCCGGCTTCTTCTGGAGACACAACCAAACAGCCCTCTTCGCACGAAAGTTGACGCGCTGGGAAGAACGCTTAACAAGGTAAAAAGGGAAATCGAGACGAAACGAATGCCGCAAGCGACCGCTACCTAACGGGATAAAAGTCTTTGACGCGTGTTGTGTCTTCTAGAAATGGAGTGGAAGCTTCATATAGAACCGTGTCTGTGCTTGCGACGATGGTGTGCTTTTCGTAAGGCTTGATGTGAATGGTGTCTCCCACTTCGAAGTACTCTCGACGATCGTCAAATTCAATATAGCCCGTGCCCCGCACGATGAGCATGGTCTCGTCTTTGTTTTTGTGGTAGTGATACGACGATTGGTAGCCTTCGCGAATATATAGCTCTTTGAGCAAGTAGAGCTCAGTAATTATCTGAACCTTCTCATATCCCCACGGCTTTGCGGTTTTATTGTGAAACTCAGTAAGAATCCTTTTTTTCCCGTCTTCAGTGTAAAAAGTACCCCAGAAGTTCGCCTCTTCATACACGTCAAGCTGCCCAAGATCCGCGAGCAGCGGAAGCACCTCTTCTAGTTCATCTCCGAGCAAAAATTGGCCGAGCTCACACCCTTTTCGAACACAGAAGATACCGCCATAAACCGCACGTGACTCCCAGTCAAACAAAGCTCCAGACACGCGGTCAGCGGAGCCACGCGACTCTGCGCCGGTAGCAGCGTAGATCAATATAGGTGCCGCCGCGTGGGTGAACTTCATAATCATCTTTTTTAAGTTGATGTCAGCAACAATGCCGCAATCCATAACGAGGACATCGTCATCCATCTTGGCGAGTACGGAGACAATGTTTTTGAACGTTCTGGTGGCCTGCTCGTAACTGAGTTTAACGCCTTTGCGCTCGCTTCCGAGTGCATCCTGCACCGAGGGAAGAGAAACACTGGTCAGAAGCACTGCTTCGTGTAATCCAACAGTGGCGAGATCGAGTAGTAGCTTGTCGATTACCGCAAATCCCTCGGTCAAAGAAATTAGCGCGTTTGAGCTACCCGGGTAGATGCTCTGCTCTTTCCCGTAACCGTCACATAAGATCAGTGCTTTCATAACAAACTCCACTGAAGTGATGGGCCACGATGTATATGGCTTTTTTTGATGGCGAGAGGCTTTTTGAGCGCCGCGCGTATTTTGGCTACGAACCGAAATTTTATTAAGTAGCTGCCGAAATACGCACTATGCACACCAAAATGGGATCTGCGCTCGGCCATTTGTTACGGAGAGACGGTAAATGAATATAGTCATGGTAACAAGCTGGTCGCCGCGACACTGCGGCATCGCTACTTACAGCTCGGAACTCGTCGGTGCCTTACGAAAGAATGGACATCACGTAGATATTATTTGTCATACAGACGAGGACTGTGGCGGACACTGCGAAGAGGACGTTTATTCCGTCATCGACACTAACGACCCCGGATGGGACGAAAAAGTTTATGCCACCGTGCAGCAAATCAAGCCCGATGTGGTCCATATTCAGCACGAGTATGGGCTCTATTTAACGCACGGCGACTATGGGGGGCGAATCATTCCGCTCCTGTTTCGATTCAAGTTGGAGAAGATCCCGTCCGTCATGACCTATCATTCAATTTATACGTCTCTTGATCGCCCTGAGGCTATATTTACGGACGTCAGTCTGCGACTGCTCGATTCTGCAATCGTCCACGCTGAAGTTCAAAAGCTATTTCTACCCTACAACCTTGACTGGATCCCGCACAACGTACACGTCATATCGCACGGCGCCAAAGAGGTCGTACCCGATCCTCTGGCAAAAGAGCGCTTCGGCCTTGCTGGCAAGAAGGTCGCACTTTGTATAGGGTGGTTTGAGCCAAACAAACGGTTCGAGGACGTAATCGAAATCTGGCCGGAAGTCATTCGTCGAGCGGGTAAGGCGGCAATACTACTGATTGCCGGCGACGCTCGACCAGGTTCGAGCACGGGCATCAAGTACAAAGAACAATTACTGCGCAAGATTGAAGAGTCCCCCGCAAAAGACAACATCAAAACGATCCTAGGTGCTTTTGATCCGGATACCTATGATAGCATTATTTCGGCATCGGATTTCGTCGTTCTCCCCTACAAGCACGCCTCACAAAGCGGCAATCTCGCACACTCTTTTGCACTCAACAAACCCGCTATCGTCTCGTCACTTGAGGGCCTGAAGGCAGAAATTGAGGCGAGTGGCGCGGGAATAGCAGTCCCAGTAGACGATCTTGACGAACTGCGAAAAGCCATCACAATACTGCTAACAAGCGACTTAATGCTCGAAACGTACAGCGAACACGCACAGGGCTATGTGGCAAACCATATAATCTGGGAGAACGTCGCTCGGAAGCACACCCTCGTTTACGAGAACGCCATTGACCGCGTGACGTACGGGACAAAGGTGCGCGTCAATCAGACTATCTAGAGTCGTTCGGCGGCACAGAGGAAAGGCTGGAAGATCCAACTTGCAAATTTTGGGAGGCACCAATCGAATTGGTCAGCGTCAAAGAGTACATTTCTGCTCCAGTTATCCCTTTACAACCAAATGCCACGGTTGCTGAAGCGTTGGCTCTCATTGCAAAAACCGGCCACCAAGGGTTTCCCGTCGTCTCGGATGGGAAAATGGTAGGCATGGTCACTGGCGCGGATCTCATTCTGGCGAAGCACCATCAGAAGATTGCGGCGCTTATGACGACGAACCCGGTGTCCGCAAAACCGGATGATGATATTGTCAGCGTTGCCGGCGTGATGGCTTATAACCATATTCACCATCTCCCCATTGTTGAGGGGGAGCGCGTCATCGGAATTGTCACAGCCACCGACATGCTGCGCGCGAGCATCGAAAACATCATTTCTGAGAATGTTGAGCGTATTTTCACGTTTTTTCAAACGCTGCACCCGGGTGTCAGAATGGGACATACACGAGTGGAGGTTGAATCTCTGATCCCGACTCAAAAACTCTTAGATCCCGGAGAGCTGCTGCTGCGGGAACAGCAGTTCGAACGCGGTGTGGTGTACCCTATTGTGGTAGCAAGAAAAGGTCGCTGCTACCATATCGTAGACGGGCATCACCGGGCATTTCTCGCGCACAAGCGTGGAATGAAAGAGATCCCAGCTTTCTATATAGAAGGGGAACTAGGGATCGTTAAATCGTCTGAAAAGCTCGGATTAAAATCCTTAGACGACATGATTGTCATCGCTGACAAGTAAGCTAGCCGAAGTACTCTTTCAAGTCAGACGCAACTTTTTCAGGCATAGACTCGACGATTACTTCTTCGTGAAGCCGTTCCATATAACCTGCGTCGTTGTTGTAGTAGCTTTGGGGGTATGGTCGTGCAATGATCCTGACGATAAGCCTGAAGCTCTCGTCTTCACTAGACGCTGAGAACGTGCTCAAATTGAAGCTGTGAACGCCGTACAAGGTGTAAGCGGTAAAAACCCGTTTAAGTCCCTTGCTCAAGTCCGAGATGCTAGTGTCGTCAAGGCTATACAACGATGAGACATTGTGGAGCACCCCACATATTTCATCATTGCCGAGGGGCACGTAGCTAGTTATCCAGGAAACCTCTCCAATCTCTCCTAAAAATCGCTCACCGTGTTCTTTTTCAATTTTAAGCAGGTGCATCCAATAATTCTCTTTGTGCTTTGCATAATATCTTTTGCAGGCTGATAGGTACAACCAAGCGAGGTTCGTCGGCTGCTCGTCTACAGTGAGTTGGACGTGAGGATGAATCACGCTCGCACCGGCAGGCGGCAAGAAATTCCAGCTAAAAATTGGATACACAGCTTTCTGGTCTTTTGATTTGACGCAGTGGAAGTACTTGACACTTGCTTTTAGCGTATCCTGTATCTGCTTTAAGGTGAACTCATCAATTCCTAGGAAATGCTGCCGTGAGACCGTTGCAACCGCGTGATACTTCGCAAAAGGGAACAGGTTAGGGAATACGGTCGTCTCTCCGAGTTTGATTCTGCCTTCGGGCACTAAACTCGATGGGAACATCGGAGTCGCCGTCTTAATGTTCGTGGGACAAAAGTAGCAGTTCTTCGCAGAGAGCTCAATTAACTCAGAGTATCCCATGCCGGTCTGTGCTTGTTTCTTTCTCTCGGACCGCTTGACGTTAATCCGACACGCGCGGCCGGTGAGAAGTTCCTTTCGGTACTCAATTGCTTGCGTCTCTAAGTTGAAGTCCTCGGTCGGATTTCGCAGCTCTGATACGATCGACCGCTTAGAGAATAGATCTCGCAGATTGATGACCTCCAGCAAGTTCTGATAATGATACCTAAGCTTATTAACAATTAACGCTTGTAAGCTTGACAAGCATATATACCTTTTTAAGCGATTGCGAGTCACGACATTTAGAGGCTTGTTCTATCCGTCTCCGGCGCCCCGATTGCTTTGCAGTGTGACGTTTAAGTGACGTCACCCTCAACTGTTGTATCTTGCGTTTTCGAAGCCGTTAACTCCGCACCACGACGGTCAGCAGAGCGCTCTGCGAGTAGGCTTGACAGCTGCAGAGGCGCTGTTGCGTAGCATCATGATCTCGATAAAACATACAGTTAAGAACCTAGCCCTTCATATTCGGACTTCAGAACGAGATAACCCGTAGTGATTGTGGTGCTTGATTGTCGTAGCTAGTCACGCTCGGAGAAAGGATCGCAGGACGGAAACAAGTCAGCAACGATACTCACGCGGCTTTTGCGAGCAGAATAGTAGAGGCGCAGCATGGAGTTTGATTTGACAGCTCATCTTAAGTTCAGCAACGATCTCCCGTTAGAAGCAGATTCTGAACTGCAAAAAGCAGTTGACGATGCTAATAACGCCCTTTTCATCAAAGGCGTGCCACGTGACTCGATCAATGAAGCAGCGAGAATAATCGAGTGGCATGCGCACGCCAATGAGCTGTGTGTTAGAATCGTTAGCGGCAGGTACACACGTGCGCACGACGCCCTATTGCGCTTCAAAAAAGCCTTGGGAACAACTATGGGCACGAAATATCGGATCGGAGTCAGAGGGTATGAGGTCGATGAGTTTACCATAAAGATGGAGGTTGAAACGCCTGTCCGTATTGAACTGCCATTTGTCAAACAAGCATCGCACGAAGACAAACTGCTAACGCTGCAACTCTCGGTCGGCGAACAAGAGATCGAGAAAAAAATCCCAGACCGCATCGTGAATCTCATCGAGGAGAAGATAAAGCACCGACTCTACGGGACGAAGGTAGAGAACTGGGATCTGATCTGGGAAAGCCCACAAAAAGAGGGTCACTTTCGGCGCGACCCAACTCTCGAGCTGCAGGAGCGACAGTGGATCAAGCACGGCGTAAGCAGGGGGCAATGGATATTCGGACCCCAAGTGACAAAAGTCTTTAACACGTTTGAGGAAATCATCGAACAGGAAATATTGGCGCGGCTCGGTTATTCTGAGATGATATTTCCAAAGATGGTTCCTTGGGAGGTCTGGAAACGTTCAGGACACGCACGCGGCATCTATCCGGAGATCTACTACGTTTCTCCTCCTAAGACACGCGACCCGGAATATTGGGAAGATGTGATAGACTATTACAAAGTTACGAATGAGATTCCCTTAGAGCTTATCAGACAGAAGATTGACGACCCCATCGGAGGCATGTGCTACGCCCAATGTCCTTCGTTTTGGCCGTTTTTGCAAGGCGAAACGATTTCCCTAGAGTCGCTTCCGATTAAGGTGTTTGATCGATCTGGCACGTCACATCGCTACGAAAGCGGTGGCATCCATGGTATAGAACGGGTCGATGAGTTTCACCGAATTGAGATCGTCTGGGCCGGCAGCCCCGAACAAGTCAGCGAAGAAGCGCACAAACTTGAGAAGCGCTACACGCGCATTTTTAACGATATACTGGATCTCGAATGGAGAAAGGCGCGCGTTACGCCATGGTTTATGGCGCAAGAAGGACTCATCGAAGCTGCTGGTGACCAGTCGGCAGGCACGATCGACTATGAAGCGTACTTGCCCTATCGGGGTGAACGAACGGACAGCCAATGGCTAGAGTTTCAAAATGTAAGTATAAACGGAGACAAATATCCACGCGGTTTCAACGTAAAAACCCAAAAAGGAGATCTGTGGTCAGGGTGCTCAGGCATCGGCTTGGAACGATGGGCAGCCGCATTTTTTGCACAAAAGGGACTAGATATCGAATTATGGCCACAGAAATTCGCAAAGCGTATTAAGGAGCTGCCCGAAGGGATCAAGTTCCTGTGAAAAAGCGTTATATGGTACAATCATTTATATACGTGTAAGCTTTAGAGGTAAAATCGCAGCGTAGATGAATGTAAGCCTGTTGAAGTTATTGCGTGCCCTATAGGTTGTTTAAGGAGTTTTTGGATGGCGAGAAGACAGACAAGGAAGAAAGCTGAAGGTTGGAAAGCAAAGAAATGGTACGACGTTGTGACGCCTGATATCTTTGGCAAAATGAGCATCGGGACTACCCCTGCCGACGATTCTTTGAAATTGGTTGGAAGAGTCATGGATACCACCCTCGGCGAACTGACGAATGATATGGGAAAACAAAATGTAAAGATGCACTTCAAGATCGATGAAGTGAGCGGTGAGTCTGCACATACTAAGTTCACAGGGCACGAACTGACGCGTGATTACCTCAGAAGCCTAGTAAAGAGGCGTACAAGTCTCGTCGAGTCAAATATCGTTGTAACGACAAAAGACGGTTACAAGATTCACCTTAAGCCAATGTCATTTACGATAAAGCGAGCAGGATCTTCTCAAATCAAAGCGATCCGAGAGATCATGAACGGTATCCTACAGCAACGCGGAAAAGACCTTAATTATGAACCGTTCATCCACGAAGTCGTTCTCGGAAAGCTCGCAAGCGATATATATAAACAAGCGAAGATTATCTACCCGTTACGGCGCGTAGAAATCGGCAAAACAAAGATATTAGCCGAACCATAAGCCCAGTGTTTAAGGCCGGCTGCAAGTTTTTGCGACATGGACGTTCCTACAAAAATTTTGCTCGTCGTGCTCGACGGTGCGGCCGACCGTCCAACCGTCGATACAAAGACGCCTTTAATGGCTGCGAGCGTTCCGTTCTTCGATCAATTAGCGTGCGAAGGGATCCTCGGAATCATGGACGTTATAGCACCCGGCACGCCTCCTGGTTCTGATACGGCGCATCTCTCATTGCTTGGCTACTCGCCGAAAGAAGTATACACCGGACGCGGGCCGTTCGAGGCGGCAGGAGTCGGAATTGACGTCAAGCCCGGCGACATTGCCTTCCGCGGCAATTTCGCCACGATCAAAGACGGCATAGTCATCGACCGACGCGCGGGTCGTATAAGCGATACCCACCAGCTGGCAGAAGCGATCAGAGAACACGTGCACCTTGATTGCGAGTTCCTTTTCAAAGAGTCGGCAGGACATAGAGCGGCCCTTGTTCTGCGAGGGGAAGACCTCAGTCCGAGCATTACGTCCACCGACCCGCATCAAATTGGGGCGCTGTTGCCATCACAACCTACGACGACCGGCCTTCCGCCACAGAAAACAGCGAAGCTCGTTAATGATTTCACTCGCCAGGTGTGCGCGATCCTAAGTGAGCATCCGGTGAACAAAAAACGGATCGAAGCGGGCGACCTTCCGGCAAACGCAATACTACTTCGCGGGGCAGGCGCAGTTCCACACCTAATCCCATTTGAAGAGCGCACAGGTCTTGATGCTGCTGTAATCGCGGCGACCGCATTGGTGATCGGGATTGGCAAACTTACTGGCATGGAATACGTGCCAACTGCAGGCGCAACAGGGCACGTTAACTCAGATATCGACGCAAAAGTGAAGAACGTCAATAGGGCATTGAAGACACACGCGTTTGTACTGCTCAACATAAAAGGCGCAGATGAAGCGGGCCACGATGGTGATTTCAATACCAAAACGCACTTCTTGACTCGAGTCGATGCCGCGATGTCGGAGCTTGCAATCGACGAATCCACACTTGTCGTCATTACCGCAGATCATACGACGCCGGTGAGCCTTAGAGAGCACTCTGGTGACCCGGTTCCGTTCCTAATACACGGAAAAGGCGTTCGAACTGATGAGATTCACGCATTTGACGAGTGTTCTGCGGCCTTGGGAGGCATGAATCGTATCCGCGGGGTTGATTTAGTGCCAGTTCTCATAGATCTCCTCGGCAAAGGCCAGAAATTCGGTGCGTGACGTTCATCAAAACCTCGCAGTTGCGTTTCGCTAGCATGCTGCTTGGCGAATTAATCTGTTGCTACGTCTGCGTTAGTGGCATCGCGTGCGCTTTCTAGAACACGCGATAGCCGGCGACAAAAAAAATTAAAGCATGAGCGCTAAAAGGCGATTGTCGAAAACTGTGGAGCGAAAAATGTCAGTTCATCCGATTGAATTCCGTTACGGCACCATTGAGATGAAAGCGATATGGAACGAAGAGCGTAAGCTCCACTATCTGCTCCGCGTCGAAGTGGCGCTTTCGAAAGCGGAAGCCGAGCTCGGAGTGATACCGAAAGAGGCAGCGGAGCAAATCGAAGAGGCTGCAGGAGAGGTCACGCTAACACGCGTTGCAGAAATCGAAGAAGAAATCCATCACGACATCATGGCCGTCGTCGAGGCCATTGCAGAGAAAATTCACGCAGAAGCAGATTATGTGCACTACGGGGCAACGTCCAATGATATCATAGACACCGCTCTGGCACTACAGCTACGCGATTCGTGTAAAATCCTCAAGTCGAAACTCATTCGACTCAGGAACGTTTTGGTAAATCTTGCTGACGAAAACAAAAACAGAGTGTGCGCCGCCAGAACTCACGGTCAAATTGCTGTACCGACAACGTATGGTCTGCGGTTCGCCGTCTGGGCGATGGAAATACATCGGCATTTGCAACGGCTCTCAGAAGCGCGGGGTCGGATCGAAGTCGGTCAGATGACGGGAGCGGTCGGCACCCAAGCGGCCTTTGGCAAGCAGGCTGTCGAGATTCAAGCGCTGACACTAGAATTGTTAGGATTGCAGCCCGTTGAAGTATCGACACAAGTCATACAACGGGATCGTCATGCGGAATACGCTATGCTGCTCGCCAATATCGCTACATCTCTCGAGAAGATATTTACAGAAATCAGAACACTGCAACGAAGCGAAATAGCTGAAGTCTCGGAGGGGTTCGGCAAAGAACAAGTCGGATCCTCAACCATGCCACACAAGCGAAATCCGATCAAGTCAGAGCAAATCTGCGGCCTAGCCCGCGTCGTCCGATCGTTCGTTATGCCAGCACTAGAAAACAACACGCTCTGGGACGAAAGAGACCTAACAAATTCTTCCTGTGAACGCATCATCTTTCCGGAAGCAACTATTCTGAGTGATCACATCGTGACGCTCTCGATCGACGTTTTGGGGAATCTTACGTTCAACGAGCAGAACATCAGACGCAATCTCAATCTTATGAGGGGGCTGAACATGAGCGAAGCTGTGATGATGCACCTCGCAAAGAAGGTCGGAAGACAACGCGCGCACGAAATCATACGATCAGCAGCAATGAACGCCTACGAGAGCGGCGATACCATTTCAGAAGCACTGCTCAAAGAGCCGCTGCTCGCCGAACACCTCACGAAAGAGAAACTCGAGTGGATGGTGCGTCCCGAGAACTACGTTGGGACGGCCCCTCAACAGGTAGAGCGCGTAGTGACGCTTCTCAGGAAGGACGAGTGCCTGGAATAGTCGGAGCCGTTGGACCGAGAGCCGTCCAGGCTGTGCGGTCGATGCAGCAAGTCCTCAAGCACCGGGGAGGTGTGCGCCGCTTTTCCCAGGGAAAATTAGCGAATGACACCGAATACGCCGTGAGTGCTTTGGGCGACGCGCAATTTAATGCGACTTCTGGCAGTAGTGGTTTGTCGATAACAGTTTCAGACAGGTACCATTCAAGTTACGCCCAAGCGCGCATTGTTGATTCGCGCATTCTGCTGCTAGACAGAGACTGTATAGGCTCACGACCATTGTTCTACGGATCAAACGTGAAGGGTTCGCTATGCGCATTCGCGTCTGAACGCAAGGCTCTGTGGTCCATCGGCATCAATCGCGCTCAACGGGTCGACCCCGGAATTACGGTAGCGATTCACGGACCGCGAAGCATTGCGTTTGGCCCGAAAAAAACCCTTCAGCAGTCAAGCAGGTACCGCGCAACCAATAACGAATCACGTGTGGTAAACGACCTTCGCGAACTTCTTAAGTCCGTGATGAATGAACTCACCGATGAACAAATGGGCGTCGCTTTTTCGGGCGGAGTCGATAGCTCCTTGCTCTGTGCGATCATGGCGAATAACACAAACAACCGATACTTCGCGGCAGGATTGCCCGAATCGCACGACCTAAAGAGTGCACAGCAGGCGGCCCGTATGATGCGAATCGACCTCCAGGTCATCCAACTTGACGCATGCCGCGTCGAAATGCTTATTCCTCGCGTTATTGAAACTATCGAGAGTTACAACCCGCTCGATCTCGCGATCGCTCTCCCGATGTACGTTCTTTCCGAGCAAACAAAAACGGCGGGCTTGAGATCAATTATGACCGGGCAAGGAGCAGATGAACTCTTTGCAGGCTATTCAAGATACGCAAGGCTCCCCGCTGCAAATAACAAAGGGCTGCACAACGCGCTCGAACTTGACGTGCGCAACATCGCGAGGGACAATCTTGAACGAGATAACTTAGCGGCCGCATCACACTCGATAGATATAATCTTACCGTATCTAGATCCGCGGGTAGTAAAGCTTGGATTGACGATTGACGGCTCACTGAAACTCAACCGTGGAATCAACAAGTATATCTTGCGCAAAGTGGCTGAGCAGCTGATGCCTCACGAATTGGCGTATAAACCGAAAAAAGCGCTCCAGTACGGGTCGGGGGTAACTGCAGTGTTGCGGAAACTCGCCCGCGAAAATCTTCCTTACAACAACCGGAACAGCAAAGGCGCTGTAGGGATTTATTTGCGATCAATAGCTGAAAAACACGGTATCGCGGTGGCAGAATGATAACCAAGACAGATGTTGAAAAAATAGCGCGGCTCGCGTGTATCGACCTTGACGCAGAAGATATGCAAGCGTTCACGATGCAATTCAATGCTATATTGGATTACTTCGAGGAGCTAGAAGACATTGAAGCGGAGCTGACTGAACTAGAGGAACACAACGTGCTACGTGCAGACGAGGTTACGCCGAGTCTACCGCAACGAGATGCTCTTGCGAACGCGCCAAAAGTCGAAAACGGCTATTTCAGGGGCCCGCGGATACTATGAGCCACCGAGAACACGTTGAAGAACTGCTTGACGCCATCGAACGAAGCAAACTCAACGCGTTTATCACTGTCGACTACGAAGGTGCGCGACAGCAAGCTGAAGAAGCTGATGCTGGCGAACTTGATGGGCGGCTGGCCGGCGTCCCCGTCGCAATTAAAGACGCCATTTCGACCAAAGGGCTGCGAACCACGTGCGCCTCGAAGATGTTGGAACATTATGTTCCCCCCTACGACGCGTTCGTTGTCAAGAAATTGCGCGAAGAAGGTGCTGTCATAATTGGCAAAACGAACATGGACGAATTTTCGATGGGCACCTCGACAGAAACCAGCTTCTTCGGACCGTGCAAGAATCCTTGGGACCTCGAGCGCGTACCAGGCGGCTCTTCTGGGGGCAGTGCCGCCGCCGTGGCGGCACATGAAGCCGATCTTGCGCTAGGTTCTGATACCGGGGGTTCAATTCGATGCCCTGCGTCATTTTGCGGAGTGGTCGGCCTAAAGCCTACCTATGGCAGAGTGTCACGCAACGGTCTTGTTTCGTACGGCAATTCAATGGAACAGATCGGACCGATCGCGCGAACCGTCAAAGCCTGTGCGGCACTCTTTGAGGTCATCGCTGGCTATGATCCTTGGGACAGCACTTGTCGCAACGTGCCGGTGCCGCACTACGGCGCCAGGCTTGCCGACGAAATAACTGGCTTAGAGGTTGGCGTGCCACAGGATTTTTTTGGCGAAGGCGTTGATCCGGTCGTGGAAAACGCTACGTGGGAGGCGATAGCGGTGCTTGAAAGCCTTGGCGTGCACGCTAAGGAGACGTCGATGCCGAATCTCAAGTATGCGCTTTCAGCCTACTACATCCAAGCGATGTCGGAAGCATCGTCTAACCTTGCTCGGTACTCTGGAATCATCTACGGAGATCGAGTCCAAAAAGACCACGACTGGCATACAACATTCTCGGAGAACCGCGCGTCAGGATTTGGCAAAGAGGTCAAACGACGCATACTGCTCGGTACATATGCCCTCTCAGCGGGATACTACGACAAGTACTACCTAAAAGCGCGCAAAGCGAGGGTATTGATAAGCCAAGATTTTCGGAGAGTTTTCAAGCAATTCGATGCGCTCATCGCACCAACGATGCCGTACACTGCGTTTAAGATCGGCGAAAAAAACGAAGATCCTCTGTCGCTATATAAGGTCGACATTAACACAGTGCCAATTAATCTAGCGAATGTGCCATCACTATCCGTTCCGTGCGGACGAAAAGGGCGATTGCCCATCGGGATGCAAATTATCGGCGATCAATTCAACGAACAACTGCTGTTCAACATCGCGTTTCAGTTCGAGCAAAGCACGAACAATAGGCACGCTGTGTAACTGCGCCGATGATCGCTCTGAGTTGTTTTACTCTGAGGCTTACGCCCGCGTGTTTGTTGTGCTACTGGACGTCGCCGCAGCTCCGTGGCCCGTGCGGCTTTCAGCGCATTCAGGCTAGCACCGAAATACAGTCAAAAAGCGTCAATAAGTCTCTGAGTAACGTTTTTTTGATCAATTATATCTAGGCCGAACCCCATATTATTTCGTGGTGTGACGCATGGCTGAACCAAAAGACTTAATTCGAAAATTTGAATACGCGGAGAAATTGAAGTCTGAAGTATCGATTGCAAATCAACTGCTTGAACAGGTTGTTGGACTCAAAGATGAGGAATTAATTGGCGGTCAGAAGGTTGTTGAGGCCTATTTAAATTCACTTATGATGGAGATAAAACTCGCCCAGAACGTGCTCGGCTCAAAAGTGATCTTCGCACGAACCTCACGTAAACTCACAGAAGCGATAGGACGAATCAATCTCAGAGAGTATGACGAAGCACGACTATGTTTCAGCGATGCGCTTACGGATGTTACCACAAACTGCGCTGAATCGTTTGAAGCGTTGACCAAACTTAAGCTGCTGTAGGATCTAGGTGGCGATTGAAAAATGGAATTGACGCCAACGTAACGCTTTCCTACAATCAAAACTCGTCGTAAAATTTTTCAGATCTTGCTGCGTCGCAACGCACGATCGATAGGCTGCGAGAAGCGCTGCTGCAAAGGAATGGGCGGCAACTGCACTTGAGGCTCTCGCACTTGCGCGAAGACGTTGAAGTACCTACGAGCAATTTGATCCCACGTTAACGCCCGTCCGTATACGTGCACTCGATGGCTTAGGGTCTTTCGAAGCTCCGCGTCAGCGACGAGGAGGTTGATTTTCTCAGCGATATCCTCAGGATCGCCAAATTCAACAAACAAGCCCCTCCCGTTTGACAGGGCTTCAATGGCGTGTGCAAACCTCGTTGCGACGATACTCCTCCCGCACCCTATCGCCTGGGACAAGACACCACTCGATATCTGATCCGGATTCATGTTTGTTACTGCACAGACGTCGGTGGCCAAAAAGTGTCTAATCATATCTTTGTTAGAGAGGTAGCGCTCGACGAATCGCACGTTGCGCGATACGCCAAGCTCCTTCACAAGGCCGTCGATTTTTTCCTTGTATAGCTCACGCACCTTTCGGTCGAGGGCAGGATGGTGCTCTCCAACGATCATGTAAGTGATATCCTCACGCGGATTCGCTTCAATAATTGACGGCAGCGCTTGGATAACATATTCAATTCCCTTATCAGGATTAATTAAGCCGTAGCTCGCTATGACGAACTTTCCGGCCAATCCCAGACCCCGTTTCGCGAACTCTGTGTCGACAAGTTTGGGTACTTGCGGCACGCCGTGCGGCACCATTGTGAGCTGGGTCTTGTCCAATCCAAACTTGTTATGTAACAGGTCAATACCTGCGTTTGCAGAAACAATGACTCTGTCTGAAAGCGCGTATATGTCCTTAACGACTTCCCTCATGCGGGATGGGGGGTTCGGTATAACGGTGTGAAAAGTCGTTACAATCGGCTTTCTAACCCTCCGCATAAATTCCAGAACGTAGCAGCCGAAATCGCCTTTATACAGCCCAAACTCGTGCTGAATATTGATGACGTCAATTTTTGAGTCGTTTATGCGTTTCGCAGCAGCAATATAACTTTCAACATTGCAGTCTTTGATGACGTTGAACGTCTTGGACGCAAAGCGTTTGCTGCGAACAAACTCCTTTTTGCCCAGTTGCGCCGCCTGGGCCCTGAGTGGCACGTTACTTAAAAAAAGCTTCCTGCACTCTTGGATGACACTCACATTCCATACTACATGGTCAGAGATGCTCGATAAACTGGTTGCTAGGTCGTGGGTAAACGTAGCGATTCCACATTCCCGTGGAGGAAAGGAACTCACAAAGTTTACATTCAGTGGTTTGGGACTTAATATTCAATCATCTCCTATGACATATACGCATAGCACACACAAAAACTTATGCGTCGCTGATTCAAAACGCGACTTTTTTTGTCATTAATCGCGCAATGCACGGCAGGAGACGTGTTGATTGAGTTATGCCTAACGGGGTTTCAAGGGGGAACTTCGAACGGGGTTTCAAGGGCGAACTTCGGGCTGTTTGTCAAACTAAGTGCTATCTACAGAGTCAGCGGCTTAACCGATACTAATTAATAGAATCCGCACAAATGTACGAGCGGTGATACACGATGGCCGACGAGAAGAAGGAAGAATACAAGTTTAAAAAGGACATGAAGACGGGAACTCTGAACGCCCCTGACACCGATGGCTATAACGCAGACTACGAGCACGAACAAGACATGGATAAGGTCAAAAAGCTTGAAGTGTGTGACCTCGGCCCTGATACAGAAGGCATCTGCGAGCCAGAAGAGAAAAAACCAGAACACGTCTTCGTTTCGGAAGACAAAAAGAAGAAAGAATAGCACCGTTGACGCGGCTGGCGGTTTCCGCGGACTTGTCGTCTCAACCCTCATCTCTTTTTGCACAGTGCGCGTCAACCGCAATTACAATGCGCGGCGCCGCAACGCCGCGACGCAAAAAGCGCAACAATATCGCAACTGATTAGCCTAGCGGTGTCGTTAAAAGATTTTTTATAGATTGAAGGCAGATTCCACTGAGATGAAGGTTTGGTTCATCGGAATCAAAGGCGCTGTCGCTACAACGATGCTTGTAGGGGTTCTCGCCATAAAGCGCGGTTTAAGTGCCTCAAATGGCATAATGTCCGAGGAAAAACGTTTTTCCCGTCTGAATCTCGCGCGACTCGAGGACCTTCAGTTTGGCGGTCACGACATAAGGAGCGTCGCGTTGTACGACGCCGCTTATCAGAACGTCTGCGACAATAGCACGTTTGATACGATGCAGCTTGCAGAGCTGAAAGAGGAGATAGACTCGATTCCCGTGAAATGCGGCATTGTCAACAACTGTGGGGATGCAATATCCTCCCTTTGCGACAACCAGGGACTAACCCTCAGCGAGGCGGCAAACCAGGTATCACAAGAAATTCGCGAGTTCGCTGGAAACGACCGCTGCGTCGTGGTTAACTTGGCCTCAACGGAACCGTACTTTGCGCCTCAACCAGAGTATGCGAAACTTGACAGTTTTGAAGCTGCAATCAAAGCGAATTCAAAAAAGATTCCTGCGAGCGCAATTTATGCGTATTGCGCCATCAAGAACGGGTTGCCATACGTCAACTTCACGCCATCAATGGGCAACGATATTCCCGCCATAAAGGAGCTGGCTAACACCCTGGGCGTCCCGCACTGCGGAAAAGATGGGAAGACCGGGGAGACTCTCGTCAAAACTGCTCTCGTGCCTATGTTCAAGTACCGGCACCTAACAATTGATGGCTGGTACGGAAGCAACATACTTGGAAACCTAGACGGACAAATACTACGGCATCCGGACAACAAGCAGTCAAAGCTCATCACAAAGACGAGCGTGGTGCCAAAGATGCTAGGCTACGAGCCGCATCTGGGAAGCCGCATTGATTATTTTCCCCCTCTTTCGGACCATAAGGTCGCTTGGGACTTCATATCGTTTAAAGGGTTTTTGGGGCATCGCATGAACATGCAGTTCACGTGGCAAGGGTGCGACAGCATACTGGCTGCGCCCCTTGTGATCGACCTCATCCGCTTCATGGAACTCGCACAACGGAACGGTGCACGAGGATTAGTCGATAAGCTCGCGATCTATTTTAAGGACCCTCTTGATTTCGATGTGCTTGACTTGTGCTCACAATACGCCCTATTCAATGAATGGATCGAACAATTTTAAGCGCATCGATCACCCGTCAGCCTTTTTTTTCGTCCCTTTTAACCAAATCGCGTTTTCGCGAGCCTCTCCTGCGACAACAAGAGGAATCCCGACCAAAAGCTTGCAACTGTTTATTAACTTTGGAGTAAACCTCTTGTTGGGATCGGCATGCCACGCGAAGATACCGACAAAAAACCTTTAGACCCGGACGCCGAACGATTTGATTCCTTAGTCGATGAAAAAGACGATGTCAAACGCGTCAAGCCGAAAGATCAAGGAGTTGTTGAAACGGACGAGCAAAAGGAGAACCAAGAAATCTACGACGGCTCCCTCGAGCTCAAAATCGATGAGGGCACTCAAGAACACAACGACTCCGTCGTCGAAGAGGTGGATCACGACCCATGGGGCAAAGAACCCGACTATGGTTACCAGTATAGTGAAGAGGTCGTGGACAAAGAGGTCGCTTCGGGCGAGGGAGTCTATACGCCTGAAGGACGCGAGGAACTCGTCGAAGATGACGAGATCACTAGTGAAGAGGCTTTCTATATGGAGGGCCGCGATAAAGTCTTGAAGCGAAAGGCGAAGAATTTCACCGACAACCCCGAAATCCAGCAGCAGTGGAAAGAGGATTAGTACCGTCAGCTGGCCCTGTCAGTGAAATGTCGCTATCGCTTTAGTGAGCCTTTTTAGCCTTTTACCGAGAAGCGGGGGGTTCCAGCGCTCGGCGTGAATCGACGTAAGATAGGCTTAAGAACTATTCCCGTTTCCGTTCAGCTCATTGTTTAAGAATTTTTCGTACCCAGCGAGATCCAAAAGTCCGTGGCCGCTCAGGTTGAATACGATTACCTTCGCTTCGCCGGTCTGCTTGCATTTGATGGCTTCGTCTATTGCTGCCCTGATAGCGTGACTCGATTCTGGAGCCGGACAAATGCCTTCAGTCTGGGTGAAAAGCGCGCCTGCCTTAAACGTTGCAAGCTGCTCGTAGGACACAGCGTCGACGTAGCCGAGGTTCTTTAAGAGACTTAGGCTTTGTGCATCGCCGTGATAACGAAGCCCGCCGGCGTGTATAGGCGATGGAACGAAATCGTGTCCTAACGTATACATTTTGACCATCGGCGCGAAACCAGCCACGTCACCGAGGTCGTACTTGTACTCGCCCTTTGTAAGCGTAGGGCAACTCGTCGGCTCCACGCCTATGAACTGCGTGCCATTTCCATTTCTGATGTGGTCGCCAAGAAGCGGATATGCAAACCCGGAAAAATTCGAACCTCCGCCAACGCACCCGATCATGATGTCAGGATTTTCTTCTGCCTTCTTAAGCTGAGCAACCGTCTCTTCTCCAATAATGGTCTGATGAAGCAGAACGTGTTCCAGTACCGACCCCAGCGAGTACTTGGTCTGTGGAGAGGCTAAACTCGTTTCAGCTGCTTCGCTTATGGCAAGCCCAAGAGAACCGGGATGATCAGGAGATTTGGCGAGTGCTTGTCGTCCGCTTTGCGTCAAAGTTGACGGCGAAGGGATGACTTCGGCCCCGTAGAGTCGCATGAGCGTTTTTCGTGCAGGCTTTTGATCGTAGCTCACCCTGACCATAAACACCTTGCACGACAGGTCAAAAATTGAACACCCGAGCGCCAGAGCGGTGCCCCACTGCCCGGCACCGGTCTCCGTCACGAGGCCCTCGCTGCCATCAATCTTATTGTAGTACGCCTGGGCAATAGCCGTGTTGGGCTTGTGCGATCCTGCAAACGAAACGTCTTCCCTCTTGAAATAAATTCGAGCAGGCGTTTTCAGATAGTCCTCAAGTCGCTTCGCTCGGTAAAGCGGCGTAGGCCGCCCGACTCTTAAATACGCTTCAAAAACCTCATCTGGAATATCGATGTACCGGCTGGTCGACACCTCCTGTTTGACCAACGAACTCGAAAACAGCGCAAGCATTTCGTCGAGTGTCGCGGGCTCTTGCGTGTGCGGGTTTAACGGAGGGGGCAGCTTTGCCGGCAGATCAGACTGAATATTGTACCAGCTTCTAGGCATCTCGTCTTCATCTAACAGAATCTTTGACTCGCTCATGTTTATCACGATGTACTTTATTATACTCTAAAGATACTCTTTATACTTTAATGTATATTCATATCCTATTTATACTTTGCGCGTTAACCCTGAACTTACGGCGCGCACCGCATTATGGGCAGCGCAGCTTTCATATTCCCGTATTTAACTATAATAACGTACAATGCGCAGTGACCAACATGTTTAAGGACCGCATACAAGCAGGACATGTACTGGCTGACTTGTTGGCACGATACGAAGGTCAAAGCGCAGTGGTCTTAGCGATTCCACGCGGCGGCGTTCAAGTCGCATTTCCTGTTGCTGTGCGTCTGCGCGCTCCACTCGATTTAGTCATACCGCGGAAACTCCCGGTCCCCTCTAATACCGAAGCGGGGTTTGGAGCGATCACCGCTGACGGATCTAGAGCACTGAACGACGACCTCATCACCTATCTAGGATTAACAGACTCCGAAGTCGATGAGATTGCGGCGGAAGTGCTAGCGGAAGTAAAGCGCCGCGAAACCAGATACCGAGGCGACAGGCCTTTCCCCGAGTTGACTGATCGCATCGCGATAGTCGTCGACGATGGACTAGCTACAGGGTACACGGCACTTGCGGCGATAAATTACGTAAAAAAAAGAAAACCCAAACGGGTGATTTTGGCGGCGCCAGTTGCTTCGAAAGGCGCTGAAATACTCGTCAAATCTCAGGTCGACGAATACATTTGTCAGTTAACGAGCGATAGGCAGTGGTTTGCCGTGGCAAGCTTTTATGAACGATTCTACGATTTGACTGACGAAGAGGTACTGACGTGCATCAAAAAGTACGAACTTGTCGCTGAAGGGTGGTGAGATCCTACTTGTGCTTGATGATGATTGTCGCCTCGCGCAGTTCGATCACGTCGGCCGCGACACCTTCTACGGCGCGCTCCTTTCTGATAACGAAATCTTCCGGCTCGAGTTGGATCCCACCAATCGTCACTGATCCCTTCCCAATTTCATCTGCGATCTCCTGAGCGGGTGTTTCGCTTATAAGCTGCACGATGTATTTCGCTTCCGACTTAAAGCGCGGGCCCAGTGAGCCGAGATTGGGCCTAATTTCTGTGACCATTTCGTGGATATCTGGTTCTCCTCGTTTGTAGGTTATGTCGGCGTTGAGCGCATTGTCGATATCAGATGCTCCATCCGCAATATCACAGTCTGTGTAAACGTAAACGCCCTCAATTCGGGCGTTCAGTGCGATGCGCTGTTCAGATTTCCACCGCCTGACGCTGCTAATTATTTCTTTCATCAGCTCGCCCGTGTGCCGTGCCTCTTGTACCGCTGAGGCGGATGCCGCAATAACGACGCTCTCGGAAGCGGCGCTGCAAGCGAATTCCGATTCCGCTGCAATACTTTCCTGCAATTTTATGTTAAACTCCGGCCACGCCTGCAAGTGAACGCTTCCCTCGCCCGGATTGATGTGCGAAAACAACTCTTCTGCAAAGAAGGGGCAAAAGGGCGCTAGCAGTTTCGCTATCGTATCAAGTGCGAGATGCAAAGCGGCAATGCTGTAACGGTCTCGTTCATATAGTCTACCTTTGGCGGCCTCTACGTAATGGTCCGCCAAGGAGTTCCACACAAACGATCGGATATCCTTAAGAGCCTCGTCAAAGCTAAAATGATCCATGCTCGAAGTGACTGATTTTACCAGGCCGGCAAGCTCATAGATTAGCCAGATTTCCGTCGAATTTTTGGACCCAAAAACGACTGTCTCCGCGCCTTGGCTTAGGTGTATCATCGCGAACCTGAACACGTTCCACAGCTTCGTCAAAAACCGTGAAGAAGCCTTAAGATCTTTTGTGTTGTACGGGACGTCGGATCCGACTGAGCCGCCGATTGCCGCCCATTGTCGAACAGCGTCGGTTCCATACTGCTTTATTACGCTCTCCGGAGCGATGAAATTGCCGAGCGACTTGCTCATTTTTTGGCCGTCTTCACCGAGTACCATCCCGTTGACGACGACACGCTCCCATGGTTTGCTCCCCACCAGAGCGTCAGATCGCAGTATGGAATAAAACGCCCAGGTCCTAATAATATCGTGACCCTGGGGGCGCAATTGAGTTGGAAAATGTTCTTGATACGCGGCGTCGGGCCAGCCTGCGACGTTTAAAGCCGAGATCGACGAGTCCATCCACGTGTCGAGGACATCATATTCAGGCGTAAAGCTTGACGAGCCACACGCGCACTCGTTTCTCGGGGCTTCTTCAGTGGGGTCCAACGGTAACCAGTGTTCGTCCGCAACGAGAACGCGTCCGCACCGGTCACAGTACCATGCCGGTATAGGCGTGGCGAAAACGCGCTGCCGCGAGATGCACCAGTCCCATTCGACGCTTTCTGTCCAATTCTTCAGGCGGTAAAATGCGTACTGCGGGATCCACTGAATTTCAGCCGCGCGCTGGAGAATGACGTCCTTGTCGATCTTGACAAACCACTGGTTCTCTGAAAGAATCTCGATTGGGGTTTGACATCTATCATGAATCCCGACGTTCTGCTCGACGTGTTCCTGTTTCGTCACGAGCTTGTTTTCAAGCAGCTCTCCAATGATGCGCTCTTTCGCTTCGCTGATGCTTACACCGTCGTACTTAGAGTCGGTGACGCGGCCATCCTTGCCAATGACTTTTTTCAGCGGTAGGTTGTGCTTCTTCCACCATCGTACGTCCTGCTTGTCACCAAACGTACAGATCATCACGACTCCCGTGCCAAAAGCAGGATCGACCGCTTCATCCCCTATGACCGGTACCTCTTCGTCGTAGAGCGGCGTTCGAATACTCTTGCCGATCAGACGCTCGTGCCGTTTATCGTGCGGGTTTACTGCGACGGCGACGCAGGCGCCCAAGAGCTCGGGACGCGTAGTTGCGATCTGCACCGATTCTGCGTCGATCCCTTTGAAAACGATATAATAAAGACTCGTTGACCTCGTATCGTAATTTACCTCAGCAAACGCGATGGCCGTTTCACATCGGGGACACCAGTTTACGGGGTGGTCGCTTTTGTAAATGCGGTCGTCGTGGTACATTCGCACGAACGATTTCTGCGTCTTCTCAAAGTACGTCGGGTCCATAGTAACGAACTCTTGCGACCAGTCTATTGAAAAAGCGAGTCGTTGCATCGTTCCTTTCATCAAAGCAATGTTCTCTCGCGTCAAGCTTTGGCAAAGTCCTCTGAACTCGTTGCGGGAGATCTGGTTTTTTGTTACGTTGTAGGTAGTCTCGACTTTCACCTCCGTCGGCAATCCGTGACAATCCCATCCCTGAGGAAACATCACGTCGAAGCCCTTCATGCGCTTGTATCGTGCGATAAAATCGATATAGCACCAATTGAGGGCGTTTCCTAAATGAAAATTACCAGTCGGATACGGCGGAGGCGTGTCGATTATGAAATGGTCTGCGCACGGTTCTCCGCGATACCGATACATGTCCGGGTTCCACGTTGTGAGCCATTTCGACTCGATATACTCATGCTCGTAGTTCTTCGGTATGGCCATATTCACTCACACGTGTGGCTTCAGACGGTTCATAGCTGATAACTTCTCGTCTTGCTCACTAATAACGTTGTTTGAAAGGGTTCCTATGCCAGTGATATCAACAGCGACGGTATCACCAGGTCTGAGTGGTCCCACACCGGAAGGCGTGCCGGTAGCGATCACGTCTCCCACTTCGAGGGTCATGATACGCGATATAAATTTGACGAGATAGTCTACGTTAAAAACGAGGTCTCTTGTGTTTGAGCTCTGCCTTTGGCAGCCGTTGACACGTGTCGCGATGTGGGCATTTCGAGGATCTAGGTCGGCTGCGATAAACGGTCCGAGAGGCGCGAACGTGTCGAAGCTTTTCGAGCGCGTCCACTGACCGTCCTGAATCTGAAGGTCTCTGGCGGTCACATCATTGAGGCACGTATAGCCAAATACAACGCGCTTCGAATCCTCAACGTTTGCGCATCTCTGGCCGATAACGACAGCCAGCTCTCCCTCGAAGTCCACCCGAGAACTAAGGGAGGGATGTACGATGCTGTCTCCTGGGCCAATCACACTCGTGGAAGGTTTGAGAAATATAGTAGGCCGTTCCGGGACCTCGATTCCAAGTTCTCGCGCGTGGTCGATGTAGTTCAAGCCGACACCCACAATCTTGCTAGGGCAAGCAGGTGCGAGCACTTCTAATTCAGACAATTCGTAGGTGCTCCCGTTGCCATCAACGCGCGTTCCTTCCACAGTCCCGAAAAACGTCTCATTGTGGAGCTTGAACCGACCGATCACAAATTCACCTTTCTGCCCGTCGCATCGTGTATATATACCCCAAAATCGCTCTCTTGTAGCTGTGCTCCTGCAAAAACGGGGCCATCCGAGCACACGCGCAGGCCTGATGGATCTATGCAGCAAGAACCACACAACCCAACGCCGCACTTAATGTATCGGTCCAAGCTGAACTGGCTTGGCACACCGGCGACCGTTGCGTGATCTAACACTTTGCGCATCATCTTTTCAGGGCCACACGAGACTATTTCGTTGTAGCTTTGAATCATATCCAGCAAATCGACGGTCGGGCCTTTGTGGCCAGTAGAGCCATCATCGGTGGTTTTCCAAAGCGATCCAGCACTCTTGAATCGCTCAGCGAATAGCAGCTCGTCCTCTGTTTTGGCACCCAGAATAGTTATGACATTATTCTTTAGCGCCTCAGCAAGTGGCGCCAGTGGGGCAGCGCCCACCCCTCCGGCCACAAGCAGCACAGGCGGCTTGGTCACGCGGAACCCATTTCCGAAAGGGCCTCTGATACCAAGTGTGCCACCGACGCCCAGCGCGCACAACGCCGCCGTGGCATCACCAACTTTTCTAACGGTGATGCCATTGGAGTACGACAGACTCATTGGTATCTCGTCGACGCCTCGAATCCACACCATGACGTACTGGCCAGGAACAAAACGAAAAGAGTGATCGAAAAATAAGGTCTTAATATCTCTTGATTCAGTTTTGATGTCTGTAATCTCCACATTTCTGACATACATCGTCCATAAAAAGGACGTAATCTGTATTTTAAGTTTCTCCTGACTCGTCACGCCGCAGCTTATCCGCTGCTCAGCGTCCTCATTACGTTCGAGTCACCCCCGAGTATCAATAACGCCCTGTCAATCAAAAGAGAGACGAGAACAATAGCATAAAAAAACCGCGCGTACACCCCTGCTTGGGGATGATGTACCAAGAAGTCTCGTAGCGGGAGGTGCCGGCCGTCTTCAAGAAGATGCCGCGCTCATTCGATTGAATAACCCCCTAACAATACAATTAAGTCTCTAAAAGGGCATCGATCATGCGAATAGGAGCTACGACATGGTGAAAAACGCCGAGGTCATCGGTTTCGGGGCGCTGAACTGCGACAGAATTTGCCGGGTAGACGATTTGGCACTCCCCGGGCGAGAGATCGGCGTGGTTTCGGCCACCAGGCAGCCAGGAGGCTCTGCAGCGAATACCATAGTCGGACTCGCTCGCTTAGGCGTCAGAACTGGATTTCTAGGAACGGTAGGCAATGACAGAGAGGGATCGCAGTTGTTGGACGATTTGCGGCGTGAAGACGTTGATGTGGACGGCATCACGATATCGGAGGGGGATACTGGCTCAGCGTTGATATTCATCGATTCGCTCGGAGAGAGAGCTATCTATGTCCTCCCAAGCGTAAACGATGCATTCTTCACCGAAAATCACGATTATGCTAAGCAGGCTGAAATATTGCACGTCAGCTCCTTTATGGGCATTGATCAATTCCGAATGCAAATCTCGTACGTTCGCCACCTGCGCAGGTCGCGAACAAAAATATCGTTTAGCCCGGGTAGCATTTATGCGAAGCTCGGACTAGACCAATTAAAACCACTAATTGAACGTACTTTCACGCTTTTTCTCAACAAAGAAGAAGCGCAACACTTGACCGGATCAGCACGAGTCGAAGATGCAGCGACTCTCCTGGACTTGGGAGCAGACATCATCGCCGTCACACTCGGTGACGCTGGTGCTTACGTGGCAACGCGAAGCGAGAGCCTCTATGTCGCTCCTTACGCATCGCAGATAACCGACACCGTCGGGGCGGGAGACGCGTTCGCAACAGGGTTCCTGTACGGACAGCTGACCGGCAAGGATTTGCACCAGTCAGGTCTTTATGGCAACTTTATGGCGTCAAAATCTGTCGCGCAGCTTGGCGGTAGAAAGGGACTTCTGCGTAATTTTAGAGAGTTATGCGGCTGATCAAGTGCACGAAACACGCGGTGCAGGGTCGCGCCGGCGCTGCGATCGTGGCAGCCAGACGTGGTTGAAAGCGGTGCTCGGCAAGCGTGCAGAGCGCCTTCTTAACTTCGCATTCTTAAGAAAACCTAATACTAGTCCTTAGCTATTTTCCTACGGTTATTTCTATCGCCGAGACGTTTGTGTTACCGGTCTCGGTGCTAAGATTCTCAGTCGAAGTCTCTATTTTTTTCGTCGTGACGTCTGAGAGGAAGCGGTTTATAGAAATCTGTTCCACGTCAACTGCCCGCGAAATAGCTCTCCCCCGAGCTTTAATCAAGACCTCGTCGGCTCCGTTGTTAAACTGCGTTACCACGGCTAGCACGTAATTCATTACAGGTTTGTTGCCTACGTAGATTATGTTGTCGTCTGTCATACTGTGCCTCCCTTGAGGATCTAACAGACACAAAAGCATTATGATAGATAAAACTTTCTAACCAAATTCGGCGCGCTTCAACCAAAAAATGCTTAGATTGGCCACTATTCGACAAACGGCTTCATCTTTAAGGCGTCTTGTTCGAGCAGTGGTGATTCACAGATTATGGTGGCGTCGCAAGCATTTTCTTTAAGCGCGCTGACAAGTAGCCTAAACTGCGCGAGGTCGACGGGCAGATGCCGGCGCTCGTTTCCGTTCGAAAACTCAATCCCGGAGAAGTGGCTGTGCAGGTGACTGTGGTCACTAAACAGAGCCTGAAGGATGCGCGCGTAGTCCTCAACGGTGTGCAAGCACCCATTGCACCGTGCGTGCAAATGTGCAAAATCAATAACGGGGCGTATGTCTGGCAGCTCCTGATGCAGTCTCTGCAACTCGTCAACCGTTCCGAACTGACTTTGCCGACCTAGGAGTTCGACCCCGAGCTCCGTCTGCCCAATACCGCGGTCCCGCATATAATCAAGCAAACCCACGCACGCGTCTTTGACTAACTCGTAAGTCTCGTCTTTGGTATACTTCTTCGTATAATATGCCGAATGAAAAACGACGATTCGTGCTCCAAGCGCGTGACCCCTGTCAACGGACAGCCTTATGCGATTCTTACTGTCTTCGATGATCTGCGGATCTTCTGAAGCAAGGTTTATCATGTACGGAGCGTGGACGGAGAGATCGATCTTAGCCTTGCGCGCTATATTGCCCACCTCTACCGCTGTTTCCTCTTTCATTGATACACGCCTGACAAACTGAACTTCAAGCGCGTCAAGTCCAATACGAGATAAGTACTCGACGCCCTCTGCCGTACTCTTGCCTTTGAGCGCTAAGGGCACGCCGGCGATTCCGACCTTGATCATCGACCTATACACGCACTGACCGGCTATAACGCTGACGATATCTCCAAGCATCAGTGCTTTGAGAGCTGCCGAACTCCCCTCCAAACGAAAGTTAGAAGTTTGAAGAGCCCAAGTGTGTTGCTAGATACCATGGACGAAATTGACACGGCGGCAGAGAAACCATTGCAGTTTAAAAAAATAAACGAGGTTTCAATGAGCTTTGGGACGATAATAATCAGCGTGCGAAGCACTGATGAGTCTCTCGATAAAGTGCGAGACACCACGTTCGAAATCTTGAGAAAGGTGCAAGGAAAAACCACGACAGAACATAATTACTAGACGGGCGCAACGCCTGTGTTTGTGGCCGCGGCCGCTTATTTTGCACCAACCTAGTCAAGGAGCTTGGCGCTGATGGAACCGACAACGAAAGCGGAGCTTGAAAAAACGCTGCGCGGAGTTAATGAGTTGTACACGTCTCTCGATGGCACCTTAGACCGATCGCTGACTGAGCCCTATATCGATGCGAATCAGTACGTAAAAAAATACAACCATTATCGCAACGAGTTATTTTCACTGCTTCCAAATGAGGACGTTGCGGACATTCTGACTGAGATGTCTCTTTATGAATATACTGGCGACGACCGGACAGACGTCACAAACGTGAAACAGCTGTTAGTTGAAATATATCTCAAAACCTCGCAGCTGATGGCGTATCTTCAAAATCAGCTCGAACTCGATTGGTATCTAACGGCGTAGCAGCGAACGGCCTCTCCGTGATATCGACGCCGGGGTTGGGATTTGAACCCAAGCGATGCGTCCTCTACAAAAGCCCAGCAGGCTTCTTTATGCAAGGCATCAACAGGTCTCGAGCCTGCCGCGTTGGGACTCGTAACCGATTAGTCCGCTCTGCCACCCCGGCACGTGCCGATACGCGTGATTCTTATATCAAAACTCCTATAAAGCTTATTGTATGCCAACAAAGGACCCCTGTGTCACCGTTCGTCTAAACGGGCGGGAAAACGTGGTCAACATTCCCGCTGGGGCAAACTATGAGCAACTGTTGCTTGAGCTCAAGCTGAATCCTGAAGAAGTCTTGATTTTCGTAGACAATGAGCCCGTGCCGTTCGATGCGCCGGTGCAACCCGGAACCGTCCGCGTGCTAAAAGTCGTGTCTGGTGGCTGATCAGTGCAGTTGGCGCTCTCACGCCAGTTTCTTTTTTGTCCGGCTGAGCTGGGCGGATGGTATTGCGGAGTGCCACAGGAAATGGACCTGCACACAAAGGGCTACGTCTTGCAGTTGTATCTCACACAATCTCTGAACGGGGGATCTGGTCAAGCTTGACAGATTGATCACATTGTGAGAAAAACGGTAAAGCGGCAATCGCGCCGATAATGCCGCGCCCTTGCAAACGAACTTCTACGCCGGCCGCATCGGCTGCTTCCATAGCCGCTGAGAGCGATACTTCACCCGAGCGAGCGGCGTCGCCGTAACTTACGAGGCTTTTCGCGCCAAATGAGTTCAAAACAGCCATGCCTGTTTGATCTGAAAGCGTGTAATCCTCTAACAGTTCTTGAAACTTTCTGATGGGCTTGTTAGCGTTCAAACTAGCAAACTCCACAACTGTGGCCACGCAATTTTTCGTCTTCGCCTTTACAGGGTAGAGCTGCACGATGGCGTGGGACACATATCGAAGTGTCTTATCGTCGACCATTGCGGCTATATTATTTACAAGCGACCACGTCGCACCTTCTTCTTTCGTGTCGGTATCGTCTACTCCAACGATGACGCGCGACCGTTTCGGCAATGTAAGCGTCCCGCGACTCATTTTACTACCTCCTGCAGGCGTCAAATCATAGTCGATGACGTCGCGGGCTAGCGCCCGGCACATGGTAGCGCCCACGCCGCCCCCTCCGAGACCCGCGTACGTCACCTTCACGGTATCGTCAGACAGTTCAACCGATTCAATTCCCCCAGCGGAAACCGAAGGCCTGAGTTTTAGATTGGATATACCCACTCTCAATAGATAACGCGTCGTACTTCCTACGGTACGGCTTGAGATGATTAGCGGACTCGTTTGGGTATAGTGGTAGCGCGCCCACGCGGCGCCCCCGTAGCAGTTGGTTACTTCAAGCAGCTCGACACAGTCTGTTCCTGCGATCGCGAGTATGTCTTGATAGGGCACTATCCAGGGCAGCTGACTAAAATCGGGGGCAACCATCAAGAGAACCTCAATCCTTCTTTGCGCCAAAACGATTTAAAGCTGTTCTCAAAGCGTCCGCAACCATAGTGCTGGCTCTCCTCACGGCCGGGCTCAGGCCTTCTCCAAATTCTCGGTCTGCGGGCTGAATCCCGATTACAAAAATGCCGGCGCTCGTTTCTGACTGAAGGTATTCCCCCAACATCGCGAGCGAAGGCCGATGCGTTGTGATCTCGATACCCTCAAGCTCGTTCAGCTCAAAGACGCGAAACTCGCCGGGAGCACCGCCGAAATCGGCTGCGTCTATGAGTATCACGCAAGCTGGATTGAAGCGCTTGACGCGACCTGTGAAGTTCTCTGGTACTTCGTGACATTTCACCAGAGAGATCGAGGGATCATCAATGAGCGCACCTAGCCCATCAATAACAGCAAGTCCGACGCTATCATCGCGTCGAAGTTCGTTTCCAATGCCCAAGAGTGCGATCTTCGTGCCGGCGCACCTCTTCAGCCGGTGGCTAACGTCAGACTCGAATCGGTCTATCACGGTCGCACCTAACGCAGCTGATTATCAAGTTTAATGACTGCTTGGACCACGAGCTTCGCATCTCGCTTTTTCAGGTCATAGTCATGGGTCGCGAGAAAAGTCTCGATCCCGATACGCCCCTGTTTGGTTACAAGTGCGCGTTGTTCTGCAATGCTCAAAAGCAATGGAATGCTTCGTTCCAGGTAGAAGGTGCTCCGCGCTAAGCCTAAGAGCGCGTCACTTGTGCCAGTATCGACGACGCCGGTCTGCACAAGCGAGTGCAAGGCCAACCGGATATTCACGAGCGGATCAGATACAGGCGCGAAAGTAACTGGGTTGTACGCTACGGCAACTTCATCATCAGCTTCGATAAGACCCTGCTTGAAGCAGGCATAGATTTTCCCAACTCCGATCATCCCAAAGCCGTCAAGTTCCGAAGCACGCAAAGCCCCCATGCTAGATCCACCAACAACGGTCACGCCTGACCGCACAGCATGAATGATTTCCCGATGCGAAACAGCTGCGCGATTATAAAAAACCCCGTCAATCAAGCCGATGAGTCGTGCCCCCGCTTCAGCGGCGCTAGAGATATCCCCTCGTACGGCAGGAGCGCAACAGCGCGGCCGCTTGTCTATCGACGCCACTTCAGACCACGATAAGCTCGGGCCCGTGAATATTATGCAGTCGTGCTTCGCCATCCTCTAGCGCGCTTTCCTTTTCGCTCTCGATCTAAGAAGTAAACCTCAAACCCTGGAATGATAACACGAACCGCTGGAACGCCGATGGCACTCACTGTAATGTCAGAAACGATAACACGGTCTGCCACGTCGATCAGCCGCCCAAGTGTGAGCTTGATGTCATCGTCAATAGAGTCCGTAGCTAACGTTTCGATTGCGTCGAGCTCAAGGGTCTTGCTTGGTTCTGCCAACCAGTGCTTGTTGAGTCTTTTCATCCTCTCATAGCCGATCAACCGAGCCATAGACTCTCGGTCGGTGTCTTCGCGCGCACCGTGTATCTGTGTAGCTCTCGACTGAGCTACTTCGGTCAGTGCTCGGAGAGCTGCGATTTGCGGATCAGTGTGGCTTCCGGCTCCCATGACCAACAGAGCCGCATCACGCATCTTTTCATCATCAGAGGCAGCAACAATCGTTGGAGTGTCCGTGTCAGTAGGGACCCACCACAGCTGTACGCGGATCTCTTGTGCTTCGAACTTCTTGATGATATCGCCTGCCGGACCTACACCCACATCGAGACCGATGCCTGGATTTCGGTTGATCTCGGCGATGCTCACCGCGTCTCTTTCGACGACTTCCATGAGACCGTGAAAGATCGCCTCTTCAATCACGTTGCCTGAGGCAAGACCATTGGTGTTGCTGCGGAATAGCTGCCATCTGCCTTGGTGCGGCTTGTATGGGTGAAAAACGGCGTTAGCCGGGACGAGCACCTCCTCGTCGTTAAGAAGGTCCCAGCTCGGAAACCACTCGATCTTGGTGTCTGGAGAAAGATGGCCTGGTAGTATAAGGTCGGCCGGGTTAAGGGCGCTGTTGTCAGCTGAGAGGTTTTCATATGAGTCGAACAACAGTTGCTGCGTGAAATTCTCGACTTCGGCAGAAAATCGTTCTACAGCCTCCATGATCACTGAAACGCGCGCCTCCGATTCGGTAACACCCTTGCCGGCATAGACCGATATCGCGCCGTCTGCCGCTGAAGGCCTGATCGCAGAAAAAACGGGCAGACCAACGCGATCAAGTCCTGAAATATCGGCTACGCGCGTTATTCCGACCTCAGGTATTACCGCCTTTATCCGCTCAAGGGTTTCTGCTGGCGGCATCACCCTGTGAGTGTCGACGCAATAGGTCTTTGGTGCAGAGTTGAGTTCGATTTTACCTTTCATAGTGCCTCGAATACGTGCCGCGATTCGCTATTTGTTTGCCGTGGAGAGGCTTAGAGCGCGACCCCTCCCTTGTACGACATGCATTACCGCCTAATAAATAGATCGATAACTGGCGTTGCCGCGTATCGTAGCGAAAAGGACTGAATTAACGCACTCGTGCGCTGCCGACTATCCCCGTCGGAAGGCTTGAGCAAAAAATATTAACCTTAGAGGTTCTCAACCTCCTCATCGAGGTTTCCTTTGAACGTTCCGATGTTTTGCAGTATGTTGTACCAGCGACGAGAGACGGAGTACGTGAAATCCTCAAACACGATGTGATTGATCTCCTTAAGACTAGCGCCCTCAGCAATCGTAACAAACGTGTAATCAAAATCAGAAGAGTAGATCTTGAAAATATCTCCCAACGATCCCGTTATTTCGTGTGTCCCCCCCTCGTTGTCTTTCGTCACGCGCGCCCAGCTAGGGCCGAAACGGGGATGAATCCCTAGCAGTTTCCAGACACTCTTTGGACCTTCGATGATGAAACTAAGTTTCTCCTTCGAACCAATCGCTGTGTCCATCGCATTCCCTCTCGTTAAGCGTCAGCCGAGACGTTGGCTTTGGCTGGAAGTACCTTACGATTCGACTTTGAAAAACTTTGGGGTGCAGTTGGTTAACACCAGAAAAGACATTAGTTCAGCGCGCCTGGCACCCCGCGCGCCATTGTCGACAGATACTAGTACCAAGAGGTAGAACTATATTCGATGCCTTCAGAAGCAGAAAATGACACTAGCGAACAAAATGAGGACGTTTACGAGCTTGTATTACCACCAGGCATTCCAAGCAAGGTCATAATCGCAGCGTGCAAGGAGTTCAACACGGACGTTGTTAAAGCCTATGCCGATGTGGAAACTGGACTTGCTGACGTGACGTCTCGTGACCTTCTCGCTTTTAGAGCAGACAAGGAAACCATAGAGAAGATCCGGGAATTCGTCGAGGAAGAGACGAGAAAGTTCATCAACGAGTAACAGTGACGAACGCTCGCTTTTCAGCACTTGGGTAGAGATCAACCGCCTGGTTCATCAAAGCCTTCCATAGTCACGTGAAGTAGCTCTCTTTTCTGATCAAGGCGACTACGGAACTCTTCGAGCGATTGCGCTTCTCTGTCTGCGGTTTCCATCCCTTTGCTCACAAGCTCTAGGTGCTTAGGATCATAATACAGATTCGTCGAGTCAATAAGCACCCAGGTTGAATCTCCGGCGACGTGGATCTCTTTAACTTTTCCGCGTGTGTGTGTGCCCGCGTACTTCACGTGCGAGCCAACACTAATGGCCTGATTCTTCATATCGTAAGCAATTGAATCGCTCATTCCGTTTTTCCTCTCTATCTCTTAGTTCGTTCGCATTCGTATTAATGCTTATGGAACGCGTTTGAGCGGTATTAGCACAAGTTTCGCCGACGGTCTGGTTATCCGGCTCTTGCGCTCAAGCACTCCAGAAAGACAAAAATGCAAAAGAAGAGAAAGGTGCTGGCGTTAAACAAGCCTCATCAGCGGTGTGTTTTCCGTCTGCGGTTCGACCCCCAGCTCTCTGACGCTCTCCTCAACCATGATGTCGATCATCGCCATAGCGGGGAAGATGATCGTTGCCAAGTCGATCGGACCATACAAGAGATAGTCGGCACCGACGATGCCACAGATCATGTTTGCGCCGATACTACACGGTTCCCACACCTCCGGGTGTCCGGCCTTCCTGTACCTGCGCAACCACGTCCACGCATCAGGGATGTTGTGTGGTCCACCGCCGGTCGGCAATCCA
>Ga0247847_1000002_pt1 | contig 125240 bp, 127 predicted proteins | sample PFST25metaG_FD_186002 | JGI IMG/M metagenome (GOLD analysis project Ga0247847, IMG submission 186002) | Peat soil microbial communities from Stordalen Mire, Sweden - P.F.S.T25 | ecosystem: Environmental > Terrestrial > Soil > Wetlands > Peat | place: Sweden: Norrbotten County, Stordalen Mire...
CATCAGCAATAATGAAAAGTTTCCGTGTATCTACGTCGTTTTCAAGCAGTATAACCTCGTTACGATCAGATCGCACGATATAGGACCGGTCGAATTGATACACCCGGTCAAAGGCCGTGAGCGCGTGCCGCGGGCGGTAGATGACGAGTTCATCGCAGAAGTGAAGACCCAAGTTAGCAGCGCTGCCATAGCGCTGCGTGTGAGTGACCTGCCCCAGGCGCCGGCGACTAAGACGTGCAGCAACTGTGATTACCCCGGCATGTGTAGCGCTGGATGCCGTGCGTGATCACACAACGACGTGCACGGTTTTGGATTGTGGATACGTCTTGGGCGTCAGAAGAACTAGATCGCGGTAAAAAGCGTGTACCTTTTTCCTCAAGTGCCTTTTAGAAATCGATTATGACGGCAATTCAATCACGCCGAAGCCTATGAAAACTGGAATCGTAGGAAAACAGCAATAACAGAAGAAAAAAGCCAAGCGGCGCTACACGAGCAGCAATTTTCCAGCTAACGTCAGATCGTATCCACTTTGTGTTTCCACGATCAACGCCTGATCCTTAAGGTCGCGAAGATGGGTGTACGTCATCGTCCTACTGATCTCAAGCTCTTCCTTCAGCACGTCGATGTCGCTGATACCCTCGGCAACGAGCTTGAGCAGGTTGTATTTAGTCCGCTGCAACGTCCACGAGATCTTCGGCAGCGGTAGTATACCGTGCTCCTCTTCTGTGACGTAAAAAACCTCTTTGACCTTGCCCACGTTCTTAAACACCCCGAGCAAGGCGGCGATTGAAGCGAACAAGCATGAGCTTGACAACTGCCTCGACGCGTTTTCGCACGTGCCAGATCAAAAAGGGCTCATCGTCTTCGTTAACGGGGCCGTCGTGGGATTCGACCTTATCTCCCGGGCCGCCGCATACGAGGCGCTGCACCCCAAACTCGTAGCGAGCTACATGATGGATGCATTGCCCCAAAAAACAAACGGCGGCCGTAAAGCAACACTCGACGATGCCCGCGCATTTGTCAAAGAGACGCAATCGTGCTCGGAAAAGAGGTACAAGTCAACAGGGCTTGGCTGGGACTACCGGTTTGAAGGAGGCACGACCGTCGGATCTTCACTCGTGCATGATGCGACGGTCGTTCACGCAGCGTTCTTCCGAGAACAACAAGCGACGTCGAACGACCGAATGGTGAACTTCGCACGCCGCAGCGAATACAGGACGAGACGCGCAGTGTGAGCTACTCGTCACTAGTGCAGCTGTTCAAGTGTTCTCTTAAGCGATAAAAATGTGCCAAAACGCTCACAAAATCAATCAACGCGGCAACAAATTTAGGAAAGGTTAGCAGGCGCGAGAGTCATAAGATGTTCGGCCTGCCTTTTGATACGAACCGTAGTGCGGGATTCGATATGGATAAAAGAGTAAGAGCTTATACAGACGGGACGCTTTACATTGCGGATACACGCACCTTACCTATTGTGCAGCAAGAATCGCACGGCCTGCTATATTACGCAATACTTGGCATGCTGGTCTTATTTCTACTTGGAAGCTTAGCTGTTACGGCCTTTTTCGTGTTCTTTCTCGTTTTGGCGTTTCTGTGAAGATATTTTGTTGAGGCATATATGGAGTTGATAAAATGGTAACATACGAACGGGCACAAGAGCTATTGGGAGATACCACCATCCCAAAGGATTCAGACTTCATAGAAGAGTACCTGGAAATGCTTGATGATTTGGTTATAACCAACGGAGAGCAGTGGGTAAAAGACAATAGGGCTCTACTGGCGGATGAATGGGAATATGTTTCTACGTTGTTAGAAGACGCGGCTAAACGTGTATTAAAGGAGGCTATCAAAAATGGAGCGCGTAAAGTCCATTGTTTCGATGGATTTTTGCCTGAATACTACAAAAAATTCGGATTCAAAGAAACAAAACGCGTTAAATGGGACGAACAGTATGCGCCAATGAAGTGGGACTATAATAGGTTAGGCAGACCAGACGTGGTCTACATGGAGTTAGAAGGTGTTGAAAAGAAAGAAGATAGAGGTCCGACAAAAAAGGAGCAACAAGAATCAAAACTTGGCGAAGCTTTGGTAGAACTCGGTTACAGACTTGAAAAGGGGCATGATTTTGACCAGGATTATGGTAAGGCTATGGAACTTTATACATTAGCTGGCGCCGAGGGTAACAGTACGGCTATGAACAATATTGGCTGGCTTTATCTGAATGGGCTGGGAGTCAATCGTAATTTAAAAGCTGCAGTCGAGTGGTTTGAAAAAGCAGCCCAATATGATAACACGAGAGCCATGATCAACCTTGGCAACATATGCGAGGGATATGGAAGGGATGATGAAAGCAATCCGGACTATAAAGGCGCGATGAAATGGTACACGAAAGCCACCCAACTGGGAGATCAAAAGGCCAAATTGAATCTTGGCAATCTGTATCACTACGGGCATGGGGTGAGGAAAAACTACAGAAAGGCTGCCGAGATCTATAAAGAGCTGGCCATGTCAGGATATACAGAAGGATACTTTTACATGGGCCTGTACTTCCAGAAAGGATTTCATTTTAAGCAAAACTACGATGCAGCTAGATATTTCTACGAAATGGGAGCAGCCGGCAACGATTCTCTCAGTATGATGAACCTGGGTGCAATGTACGGCAAAGGACTAGGAGTAGAGGTCGATCACCAAAAGGCTTTGTACTGGTATATAGAGGCGGGCAAAAGAGGTGACACCCTGGCATATGTAAACATCGGTTGGTTCTTTGAAACGGGACGTGCGGTCAAGCAGGATTACAAACTGGCTATTGATTGGTATAAAAAGGGGGCTGAGGCCCGGGAACCCCATGCTATGAACAATTTAGGGGCAATGTATGAGCGCGGGCTGGGTGTCAAGAAAGACCAAAAGAAGGCGGAATATTGGTATGCCAAAGCCAAGAAAGCGCTGGATTCTAAACAGTTTTTAGAAAGCCCTACGACTGTAAATAACTGATGGGGAGTATTATGAAAAACGAAACAAGAGGCATTGAAGAGCTTGAAAATCAATTCGAGCTAATAGATGACATCATTTGTTATGAATGTAGGCAAACGAAAATCGGCGCGTGTATTTGGCTAGATGGGGACTGCTCACTTAATCTGTTATAATAACTACTTCGTGAATAAGCAGTTGATGAAATGATTACTTTTCAACAGGCACAACAGCTTATTGGCAGATAAAATCCCAAATGATTCATATTTCCTAGAACTGCTTGATGATTGTGTTAAGTAAGGACCTCCTCATTGAGCTCTTTCAAGCGGCTGAAATGCGCCGCTGGAACGACAAGCTGTGTCCCATTCCCTTGACCGAACTGGACAAACAAGCACACAAGATGACTATCGCCTATGTGCTCGGCAAGTTCGCCGAACACGAGGGCGGCTTCAGCTGGGTCGAGGTCATCGAGGGCGGACTTTTCGAGTACTTTGAGCGCCTCACCCTCACTGATATTAAACCACAGGTCTTCGAGCGGATCAAAGCCAACGAGGAGACGTTCACGGAGCTGAAAAAAGAGGTCTATACCCGCTTTACGCCGCTCATCGCCGACTTAGATGGCTTGGATGAACGATTCGAGGCATATCTCTTCCAACCGCAGGACTCCATCAACCGAAAGATCCTCAACGCCGCCCACTTCTACGCAACCAAGTGGGAGTTTGACATCATCAAACACGAGAACTGGGACGACTACGAGATCGATGAGATCCAGCGCGGCTTGCAGCGGCGGCAGGAGGCACTCTCTGACGTGGAAGGGCTGCAGAAGCTCGCTCTGTTTCCGACGTACCGCAGCTTCGTGGATTTGTGCGGGCGGCTTCGGTTCCAGGTGCGGTGGGGGCAGCTGTACAGAGTTCCGCGGACCTCGGTGCTTGGCCACATGCTCATCGTTGCCATCCTGTCGTACCTGTTTTCCCTTACGATTGACGCCTGCCCGAGGCGGCGCACCAACAACTACTTTGCCGGCCTCTTCCACGATTTGCCCGAGGTACTCACCAAAGACGTCATCAGCCCCGTCAAGAGGGCAGCCACCGGCGTCGACCGCTTTGTGAAGGAGTTCGAGCGAGACGAGATGCAACGGAGGATTTACCGACCAAAGCTTATCCCGGAGACGTGGCAGCCCGAGATGCGTATGTTTACGGAAGACGAGTTCGCCTCAAAGGTGACGATTGACGGCCGTGTGCACCCCACAACCTCTGACGAGATAACTGCGTCGTACAACCATGACCGCTACAACCCGGTCGACGGTGAGATAGTCAGAGCAGCCGACGACCTTGCAGCGTTCATGGAAGCGTACCTCGCACTGCAAAATGGCATTTCGAATTCACAATTGCAGACCGCTGTTCAAGAGAAAACAGTGTTCTATCGGGAAAAAGTGATCGCTGGCATTAGCTTCGACAAGGTGTATCAGGGCTTTTACTAGATCCATTTCAAGTCAAATAGGGGCTTGCAAGCAATTTGCATTTTGCGAAGGGCACAAATATGAAAAAATGGGTGTTGTTAAGTGGCTATGCTTCGAACCTGATCTCTCGGGGCCTTAGACTATGAAAGCGTTATTGCTTCGCGTCGGCATCGACAAGGGAAGCGGCGGAACCTATGGTCCAATTTTTGAGGACGGATCGTTCGAGTTCGTTCCGATTCCGGAGACGTATCGATCGTGCACGGCCACGACGTACGGCGAACGAATCGGCAGGAAGGGAAAGCCGCTGTCGACGTACGTGCCACCAGCACTCTGGCACGTGCCGATGCACGACGATCCTGAGTTCGAGACGTGCACCTACGGTGACACCACGGCAAAACGTCGGTCTCTCCTTGAGTTGGGTGACGGGGACCTGCTCGTTTTTTACGCAGGATTAAAACCGTTTAATCGCGACAACGCTGAGTATCCCGAAGCGCTGTACTTCGTCGGCTATTTCACGATCGATCGCGTGATCGACTTCAACTGGTTGTCAGCGTCTGAACGAGCCGGGTACCGTCAGCGGTATCCGTACAACGCCCACGTCAAGCGCGGATACGCCTACGAAAACCTTGTGATCGTCGTGGGCAGTGCAAACAGCAGACTGTTGAACCACGCGCGGCTGATCAGCCAGAAGAAACCCGACACGAGCGGGCGGCCAACGTACGCACTGTCATCTGAGATGGAAGAGCTGCTCGGCATATCCGGATTCATTCAACGAAGCGTACCACCGCGATTTGTCAGACAGGAGCACAACGTCGCCCAGTTGGTACAGTTGCTCGACTCGTCGTGAGCCGTCTTCGCTCCATTCTTCTGCGGAGCCGCAACGCAGCGTGTTCCATTAGCCCTATCCTGAGCGCCGGGCTCATCATTTTTTTTCCTAACAATAACAAATGGCCCAGACCACGACGGTAGCAGGAAGATCAACTCGAGCTGTTGCTCAAAGTACCTGCAGACTCAGACACTACAACCCAGTTACTAATTCCTATATCATAGGCGTACAAGACAGTATACGTCGACGCATTATTGAGGGTGTTCGATTTATACCCAAACCACGACGCTTTGGTGTCCCCAAATATGGTGGAGTTACCAAGATTGCTCTCCCCACTTGTATACCCGGCATTCTGTTTTTGGAGCACTAACTGCCCATACCGTTCGTTTGCCGCAGCTTCGGACTGTGCAATCTCGATCGTCACCGCGATTTTAGCGCTTCCATTTCCGCTGCTATTGCTACTTGCTCTATACGACCCCGAGTACACATTCTCGGCTGTCTGTGCTATTGGATTTATTGGGGTCCACCCTACGCCTTCAATGCTTTTTGCAAAATCGGCCCTATAATCCGACTTTGACGAGTGCGGGAAGTTTGTGATAATCATCGCAGTAAGCACCGCAGCAAGCACCATAGCAGCCAATAACACAACGATTAACCTAAACACGCTTCGTTTCATAGTTTGCTGTTACCCTCGCGATCTGGACCACGTTTGGTGCTGACGAGATCGCAGCGTTCGATGTGGGGCAATTTGCCAATGCGTATGCCGGTTTACTGTAATATAGTTAGATATAGTGCTGGGCTACGCGCGAACTCGAGTGCGCCCGATCGATTATACTGGTAGCACCACCTTACACTAGAACGATCCCGCACCTGCACTTGTTGCAGTTCAGAATACTCGCGCACGAGCAACCTTACTTCTCTTAGCGCTTCAGTTTCTGCAGTAGTTCGGCAAGTCGATCCATAGTCTCGGTCGCCCCTCGCTCCATTCCCGACTGGAGCATCCCATCGCGATCTTCAACGGTCTGAAAAACGGCTGTTGCGGTCACTGTAGTCGTGCCGTCGTGCTCTTCAAACGTCGCCGTCTCAAGCGACACATGACTGGGCATGCCTTCGAATTCAGACGTTCGGACAAGCCGCTCGGGGGGCACTACGGAGTGATATACGCCTTTGAAGGCAAACTCATTCCCGTTAGAGTCGCGCGAGACCAATCGCCAAACCCCGCCTGGTCTCACGTCCATTGTATCAACGGTGGTAGTGTGCTCTTCCAGACCCCACCACTGCGGTATAAGATTCGGATCAGTGTACGCCCTAAACACGTGCTCACGCGGCGCGTCGAAGACTGAAATGATGACGATCTCTCGTCCTCCTGGCTCTGCGGAAATATTGATAAGACCATTTTTTGTCATTTGTTGATCCTCCGGTGTTGCGGCTTATGTTACAGCGAAACGGCCCCAGAACTAAGCACCTTTGTTCGCAACGGGTTCAGCTTAACCCTATTATTCAGGTTAATAACAGTTTCCCGGCCCAAAACGACAAGATGAAGTTTGCAGCTTTGAGAAGGTCAGGAACCCCGCAGAGCTTTCAACGTGTGCGTCTGGAGCCCTAACCTGTGTGTTTGCAGGCGAATGCACGCAGTTTCAGAACGAAGCCGACAGCCGAGGAAGAACGGGCTACAGGGCGCGGACAGATGATCAACAACGAAAGCTATTTGCGCCGCGGCACTAGCCTACTTCAACTGTGGAGCGCGAAGGCACAAAGGGCGGAGAACGGAGAAATGCATTGGCCTCCGAGAAGAGTCCATATCTGCTCCAACACGCTGGCAACCCCGTCGATTGGTATCCGTGGGGGGCCGAAGCGTTCGACAAGGCACGACGCGAGGACAAGCCTCTGTTTCTGTCGATCGGGTACTCGACGTGCCACTGGTGCCACGTTATGGCCCATGAGTCATTCGAGGACCCCGAGATCGCGCTAATGATGAATGACGCGTTCGTGAACGTCAAGGTCGACCGGGAGGAGCGGCCGGATATCGACGACGTCTATATGGAAGTCTGTCAGGCAATGACTGGGCTACGAGGATGGCCCCTCAGCATAGTAATCACCCCTGACGCCAAGCCATTCTTCGCGGCCACGTACATCCCAAAGGAGACGCGATTCGGGAGAACAGGGATGCGGGAGCTTATACCGCGCATACAGGAGACGTGGCGCTGCAAGAGGCCCGAGATCGACACCTCTGCGGCAGAGATCGTTTCCGTGCTCCGTGCGTCATCGCCCACGCCCTCGGTCGAAGATCTCAACGCCTCAGCGATTCAGATAGCGTACGAAGAGCTCATATGCCTCTTCGACGACGTGCACGGAGGGTTCGGGAGCGCCCCGAAGTTTCCCACACCCCACAGCCTTACGTTTCTGCTTCGCTATTGGAAGCGAACAGGCGAGCACAAGCCGATGCGGATGGTGGAAAAGACGCTTCAAGCGATGCGCCACGGTGGACTCTGGGACCACGTGGGATTCGGTTTCCATCGCTACTCCACCGACGCTGAATGGCTCGTCCCGCACTTCGAGAAGATGCTTTATGACCAAGCACTCCTCGGGCTCGCGTACGCTGAGGCCTATCAGGCAACCGGCAACGACGAAGATGCGCGGGTCGTTCGGGACGTGTTTTCGTTTGTGTCGCGGGAGTTGACCTCGCCCGAGGGAGGTTTCTACACCGCGATAGACGCTGACAGCGAGGGAGCGGAGGGCAAGTTCTACCTTTGGCGCCTCGAGGAGCTTGAGAGAGGGCTCACCGCGAAGCAAGCAGAGCTCGCCCGTATCGTGTTCAACCTCACATCCGCGGGCAACTACAGCGATGAGAGCACGGGGGAACGTACCGGCAAGAACATACTTCACCTGACGCGATCGGTCACAGCACTCGCAGCAGACCTCAAGATGAACGAAGAAACCCTCAGAAACCGCATTGAGTCGATCCGACTGAAGCTGTATGAACTGAGGGAGAAGCGCGTGCATCCGCTGCGGGATGATAAGGTGCTTGCTGACTGGAACGGGCTCATGATCGCCTCGCTCGCCAAAGGCGCGCGTTGTCTCGGGGAGCCGGGGTATGCCGCAACGGCAGCGAAGGCGGCCGATTTTATCTTCAAGCACATGCGCGACCGTAAAGGTCGGCTTCTGCACCGCTATCGGGAGGGTGAGGCGCGGGTCACCGCGTCGTTGAATGACTACGCCTTCTTCATCTGGGGCCTATCGGAACTGTACGAAACGACTTTTGAAACGCGCTACCTTGCAGCGGCACTTGAGCTTCTGGAGCACGTGCTAACGCATTTCAAGGATAAAGCAGACGGCGGGTTTTACTCGACTGCCGACTATGCGGAATCGCTCATCCTACGCACGCGAGACGTGTTCGACGGCGCACTCCCCTCAGGCAACTCGGTAATGCTGATGAACCTGACGTTTCTTGGCCATCTGACGGGCAGGCTGGAGTATTTCGATGACGCGTCGAGACTGGGGCGGGCGCTCTCACACGAAGTCATGAGGGCCCCGCAAGCCCACACGCATCTTTTGAGCGCGCTTGATCTCGCCCTCGGTCCCTCGTTTGAGACCGTTATATGCGGCGACTCGCGCTCAGACGATACCCGCCGCATGCTGAGGGCGCTTGACACGCATTTCCTGCCGTATAATGTCGTGGTTTTCCGGCCCGCAGAGACGGAGCATCCTGAAATCGCAGAAATCGCTCCTTTTACGAAGTTCCAGACGTGCGTCGACGGGAAGCCCACCGCGTATGTCTGTCAGAATTACGCGTGCAGTGTGCCGACGACGGATACTGCCGAAATGCTGCGGATGTTGGAAGAAGGGCGTCGTGGCAATCGCTGACGGGGTAGGTTTCGCGAAAGGAAATGTTATTACCAAGTATCACCGTTAAAAAGCCCGACTGTGCTTCATCCACATGTTCGATATTAGCAACTGGGTAATTGTCGTCAGCTGGATTGTCACGTTCTTCGAGGTCGTAGGCGCCGTCATCATCTTCTACGCAAGTGCCCGCGTCGTAGTGGAGCTCGTAAAGAGTGTCCTTCGCCGACACCCGCCCGACTACACCGCCATCAGATTGGATTACACCTCAAAAATCGTTCTGGCCTTGGAGCTTTTTATCGCGAATGACCTCGTAAGGACGATACTCAGTCCCAATTTGGATCAGGCTATTATTCTCGCATTCATCGTCGGCATCAGAGTCATCATTGGCTATTCGCTTAGTCGCGAGCTAAAAGACCCCGCCAGATGAGTGCGCTGCTGCTGGCCGCCGCACTGCGAGGGACCCCGTGCAACATGGCAACGGTCATATCATAAAATCCACCAAATATGATAGCGCTCCGCTTTGGTCGATTTCATGGTCACTTTGCGCCTATCAAGGATCCTCCGAACCCGAGCGCCCACACGAAGATCGGGTACGCGACCATGCGCTCCATGCCGCCTTTACCTATTCCCAGATCGTGCTGCGTGACGAGTGGGACAAGGGCAACGAGCGCGATGATCCCGAGGCCCACTGAGAAGTGTGAGAGCGGCGGGCGCAGCACCCTATACGAGATGATCGCGGAGACCGCCCCAAAGACAAATGCGGCGATCGCCAAGACGTCGTGGGGCGCGCCGATGGTTTCAGGAAATAATGCCACCCCTACAGTACAGGCGCCGGTGACCGCAAGGGTGATGGTAAGGCCGGTGCCGAGGGTACGTCGTCCGAGCAGTGAACCGATGAGCGCGAATGCTCCAAACACCGCGGTTGATGCGTTGTATAAAAGCGCCGTTTGTCCCACGCCCAAGTCGCTTAGGGCGTTGGTCGCCACGTTATACCCTGGATACCGCGCTTCGGCGATGACTATCATGAGAATGAACTGCGCGGCACCTGCAAAAAGGAGGGCCCCGAGGAGAGAGCGGTTCTCGATGCTCATTATTACTCACCCAACTGTGTCTCTGGTTATTGTCGTGGACAGTTCACTTCGTCACGATCTGCTTTCCCAGTTTACGCGGCCAGTAGGGCGAAAGCGCATTTTCAGCCCAAATCCGCCCTAGAGGATCATTTCGTTGATTCTACGGGGTCAAAATGCCGAATTGCGGCTTTCTTGTCTTTTTGCTGGCGCATGGCCATTCGCTAGGGGGATTCAGGCCCTTGTTGTAGCAGCTCCTGAATTCGTACTGTCGCTGGAACTGCTTGCTCCCAGAGTAGTTCAAAGTTGGCAATGAGGTAGCCAGCTTAGGTGGGATCGTCGATCCAGATCATTGAAATGGGCTCATTGAGTGATGCGCGCGTGATATCGACGTTAATCGAACTCAAACAAATCTTCTTGTCTAAAATTCCGAAGGGCAGCCCGCAGTAGCCATCGTAGATTCGTATTTCTTCGCCAATGTCGAGCAGTTCTTGCACCAGTTCGACGCCCGAGTACGTGACGTCAAATATGATGCCGCGCGCGTACCCTCTCACGCTCGACTTTGGCGTCGTTGTTGGATTCTTCATTCTGATAACCATCATCGGCACCCTCCTGTTTAGGGACGTGCATTGATGTTAGTGCCCGCGGCGCGCCGGGGACGACATATATATGTAGCTCAGCGCCTTTTCGTTCGTAAGGTGCGATCATGACAAAAGAACAAGGTGCGACCATGACAAAAGAACACCATAAGGACGAAGCAATAACGTTGTCCGTTGAGCACGCCGCACGCCTTATAGGCATTAGCCGAACGACCGCATATCGGATGGTGCAGTCCGGCGAGCTGCCGGCCGTGAGAGTCGGAAGGCGCGTCCTCATTCTGAAGAAGCCTTTGATGGAAATGCTCGAGGCCGAAGAGCATGTGGACTGAACCCCATGCAAAACGGTCATAAGGCCCCCGCTGCCACACATTCCCTTTTTTGAGCGTGAAGCAGGAAACGATTTTCGCTGTCCTTTTTTTTGTGACAGATCGAGAACGTCGCCGATGTCGGCGACACGGAAATGGCGATCTTAGGATCGCAGCTTGCGCGGCGGGCCCTTGATTTTCTGCGGTATCGACGATGATGAGCTGTCCGAGTCGCGTATCCCTCCCTTTTGAATTGCATCAGGGATACTGCTTTCAACAGACTGCGGTGGTAAGGGCCTCCTTCAATTCGTAGTATGGGCTAGTCCCTGGCAGGTGGGATCCGCCTCATGCCCGCCCTCTACCACGCGGAAGCTTTGTTCAGTCACGCTCGCAGGAAGAGCAATCAAAAGGTCGTCCGTAGCGGCGATCTAAGACGATCTCACGTGCAAAAAAGCGTACCGCGCGGTTCGTTTAAGCCCGGGACGATCGGACAAGTGGCACGATCTAGCGGAGTTTTTAAAGCACGTAATCGAGAAAAGAAGCGTACGATACGGCTCTTTTTAACCCGTTGTTTATAAACCACCCCGTGCAGGCGCAAAGGACAGTTGAAAAAGTGGGGGTAACTAGTCGCACACTATGCTGAAAAGCCGCATTTCATGCTAATTCGACATGAGCGTATCAGCAACGACAGCGCCTAGCACTCACGATAGACATGATTATCGCCCGGTTTTTTACATCATCTAGTTGACGCTGCTGTGTCGCAGCCGAAGCACGCTGTTGACCGCGTTGGCGATGCTCTGCGCACTTCTTGAAGTTCGGATCGTTTGTCGTATTCATGCAACCGCCGCTTTTTTCGCGTGACCCTGTTTTACTTTCCGCGCGCATATACAAAGTTTAACTCTGAGTTCATCCATACGACATGTCTATGAGACAAGCGTTTGGCGGCGTGGTGTACGACACCGACACGGCCATCCTTCTTGCGCAAAACGAACACCAGTTCTGCATTGAAACGCTGAAAACCGGACTCACGAACGTCGACCTGTTTCGCACGCCGAGCGGGCGCTATTTCAAATACGAAAAAACAGTGCCGTTCTTTGGCGACGACGAAGAGCACGACCCGGAACTGACACCGCTAACCCCAGAAGAGGCGGTGACCGTGTGGAACAAGCTCACGGACAGAAGGCTCGAATTCGAAGACGCCTTTCCGGACATCGAGTACGCGGACGCGTAAATGGACGCCGAAGCGTGCGCCGCTAGTGCTGCAGGCGGGACGCTGCCAAGCGCGTCGCTTCAATAACGCACCGTTGCATAAAGAGTGAAATCTCGTCGTTTTCAATGCGCCTGTTTATGCGCAACGCCGGGGCGACACCCGCGCATAGCAGTTCGCCCGTTTGCGTGCTCGTAACATTTGTCGCCATAACGTTCACCTCTGATACAACCTGCGCACAAAAGCGTTATACGGCCGCGTGAGGCAGGAATTGCGTGTAAACGCGTGACACCGCGTTTGTGTCACAGCTCAGGGGCGATGGCTCCAACGCCCAACTTAAGAAAACAGCGAATATGCGACGCACCCTCAAGACAAAACCGTAAGGGGCTTAAAGCGGCCTCGCCTACACTGTACATAGAAAATTATCGCAACCGCAAAGCTGCTTCGGCCAATATGTAGCGGGGTCCGCCGCACGTAATAATAGAAGACGATTCGAGGTAGGGCGAGCGGCGGGCCTCAAACTCCAGCATCGAACGGTTTAGGATAGAAAGCCTTCTGTGATTTTGAAACTTTTTTTTGATTTTTTTTCTTTCATACGCGCAGTCCAGCTCGTGCGGCGCTTCTTTGCTCAATTACATCGGATTCACTTTGAGCTTCTCTTATGGATCTTAACCACGCACATTGATGCGCTTTCACCTCGCCCTGCATTCAGAGCTTGGGCGTCGCCTCTAAGCGCGTCAAGAATACTAGTTCTTATAAAAAACAAAAAAAGTAACGACCAACGCTTTGTGCTTGCGTCTTAGACCTCTACGATTTAGGCGATTCGTGTACTTTGCCGTTACTCAAGCTCAAGCTTAACGCCGCCAATTCTAGGCGCCAACCAATTGTAAATCAGTGCTACAATTGCCACAAGGATATAGCCGCCAATGAAGCCGAAAACCAAGCCACCGATAATAGCGGAAGCCTCGAGGCCTGCTCCCGAGCCGAGCATCGTTGTTGCAGGAAGGGCGTTTTGTATTGCCGAGACGCCAATTGCAATGCCAATAGCTGAAATGATACCACTAATGAGCCCTAAAATGGCATAAAGTACTGCACCCATCAAGGCCACTGCCCCAACCGGAATCTTTGTGATCGTTTTTAATTCTCCCATATTGTCACCTCCCCTTTTGTTTATCTTACACGTTAACGAGTAACGCTATTTATTGATTTAGATTTGCCGCGCTTTTTTTGTGGCCATAGAAGCTCTTTTTCGCCGAAATCAAAGAAAGAGATTCAAACCAGCTTTCATATTTGATCCTGGGGCAGGAAGACGAAGTCTGAAGAATTCCAGTGCACAAGTGCGAGTTTACGTGCAACTTCTGTCAAGGAGGGCTCACAACCGCGCCTCACCTGGACAGCATCAAAGAAAGCAAATAGAAACGGCGAGGTATAAGGCGATCCCCCTCTATCACTGCATAACCTGAAGCAAGAGAGGGCACTCGCCGTACTACTTGCAACGGAAAAGAGCCTAACAAACTACAGAAAAAAACCGAGAATGGAGCACAGGCCCGGTAGCCGTAAGAGAAGACGGTTTTCGAGGCAGGCCAGATCGCGGGCCCGGCTCCTATTAATCACGGCACAATAAAGCTCTACACGATGGTATTTAACGTTTTCGCTCATATTTTGCGCTTTTTTTGAAAATCTGGACTCGAAATGAAGGTATTCTACCGGGACAAGATTCTTCTTTTTGGCAACAGCCAATGCTATGCGCATATCTGCCGAGCCGTTTGCAGCTCGTTGAAGCTCCATTGGAACCGATATTTGTCCCACGCTCGTGCGCCTCTTTAAGTAGTTTCTAGCTTTGCTGCGACTGTATTTTTGAGGTAGTACCGTGGTAATCATGAAACGAAGCGCTCTGCGGGCTCGGCCTAATCAAGAAGCGGTGTGCTCATCATCGGCCAAATGAACAGCTAGTGCAATCTATTATTTTCGTCATCAGGGCGTGCAGATAGATTACTCGAGTGTGCCGTTGAATACAAATTGCACCGGAAATAGCTGCAACTATTGAGTGGAAAAACCGGGCTGACCGGTGGTGTGCGTGAGTATGACTTTCTCATACCCTGGTATGATTGAGACTGGCGATTCGAGCAGCCTCATAAAAACTCTTCCATGGGCCACATCGAACGCTCTGTCGTTATAGCCCTATAGTGCGAAGCCGAGCAAGTAAAGCAGGATCATCAGGATGGCCCCGGGAATTCCGGCTAAGGCACTAAATCCCACGGTGATCCAATCTATCGGCACGCTGATGCCTACCACATTGGCGCCAACAAGAATAATCAAGCCAATTATAGCGTTAGGGATTAGGTACAGCAGTAATCGCAAACCGACGCGCAGAACTGCGACTAGAAGGCTCAGAAAAATGACAATGAGGATTATCCCTGCGAGGATTGTCAATGGGTCCATGCTAGCTGTGAGCAGGTTAATTCGTTATAAAAGCTATGATTTTGTCGTGCTTGTAAGCAGCCTCAAAAAACAGTCTACATGTGGCACGATACAAGCTGACTTGTGAACCTTCTTCGATGCAGCTTCCATAGCGGCGCGCCGTCTTAACGCTTTCTCGCAAAAATCACTTCGCCGATCTGTTTCTTTGCCACATCAAGTATGTGCTCGATCTGCTGTATCTTCTCGTCATCAAGGTACGAGTAGTTGGAAAAGATCGTGCGGGCAATTTCCGCGATGCGCCGGCCGACCCCGGGAAGCGAGCTCCATCGTGGCTGAGCGGCGCGCGAGCTCAGCAGCTTAACGGTGTCGCGGTGTTCGTCCAAGAAGCGCCTCCCCGCATCGGTTAAGATGTAGACCTTCTTGTTGTCCTCCTCGTTCATGGCGACGCAACCTTGATCTTCAAGCATCTGCAAGGTCGGGTAGATCACGCCTGCGCTCGGGGCGTGACCGCTCACGTCCCCAATGGCCTTAATAATACCATAACCGTGGAGCGGTTGGTCGCGTAGCGTCATGAGCACGAAAAACTTGATGTTGCCGCGCTCCATCCTCATGGGCCCAAACTGCGCGACGCCCAAAAACTGATCTTGCGCCCACTCTTTCCATATTCGTCTCGGCACGATGGCAGCCTCTTTTTTACAATATATCTGAAGCTATGCTTTGTGATATATAACACTTTAGGGCAGTAGGAACGGCTTGCGCGGCGCGCATCGAGCTGAAGGGCCGCCTCTAGGCACCAGCCGCTGCCGGTGACCAAACACTAAAATGTGGTGGACGGCATGTAGCTTTACTGATAACAAACCATGCGAATCCACGCATTTGCTGCACGAGCGCCCGGGGCTGCGCTGCAGCCATTCGACTATGAGCTTCACAAACTGGGCCCGTACGACGTCGATGTCAAAGTGAGCCACTGCGGTATCTGCCACAGCGACGTTCACCTCATCGATAACGACTGGGGTATCTCGCATTACCCCCTCGTGCCAGGACACGAAATCGTCGGCACGGTGGCCGCCACTGGAGAGGCCGTTGAGCAGCTCAACATCGGTGAACGAGTAGGCGTCGGGTGGCAATCGGGCAGCTGCTTGCGCTGTGAGTGGTGTCTGAACGGCTACGAGAATCTCTGCCGGAGCAAGGTGCTCACGTGTGTCCGGCGGCATGGTGGATTCGCCGATTTCGTTCGCACTGACAGTCGTTTTACCTTCTCCATTCCGGAGTCGCTCGGTTCGGCGGGCGCAGCACCGCTCCTGTGCGCAGGCGTTACAGTGTACGCGCCGATGCGGCGCTACGGCGTGCGGCCACATCATCATGTAGGCGTCGTTGGCATCGGCGGACTCGGACACTTGGCCCTGCAGTTCGCCCACGCTATGGGGTGTGAGGTGACCGCGTTCTCGACGAACCCTGAAAAAAAGGACGACGCAGCCGCCTTTGGCGCCGATCATTTTGTAATGAGCCGCGACCCGTCGCAAATGCGAAACGCTGCCCGGACCCTCGATTTCATACTATCGACGGCCACTGCCCCGCTCCCGTGGACCGCTTATGTGGAGGCGCTGCGGCCCAATGGCACGTTGACCAGCGTCAGTCGACTGTCCTCCGAAGCGGAAGCGGGGGTCGTCAGCGCACCTGCTTCGCTTCTCGTTGCCGGCCAAAAATCGATCGCCGGGAGCGTAACAGGCGGGAGAGCGGTCACGCAAGAGATGCTCATGTTTGCCGCACGTCACGACATCGCCGCAAAAACAGAGGTATTCTCCTTTGCAGACATAAACAGCGCTGTGCAACGTGTGCGCAACAACGCCGCACGCTATCGAGTCGTGTTAGAGACCTAACCTATCCAAAGGTGCTTATCGAGACCCGACGGCTACCTCGCTCAAAAATGAAACTCAACAAGTTCAACGCGCTCGTCGCTGTTACTGAGATATGCAAGAATTTCAGACGCATCCCCGCCGCAAGGGTTTTAGTGGAATCCAAGCGGAGAATATGATTGTTGAGGTCGCGACTTCCCTTACAAGCATTCTTGAAACGAGGGACTTAGAAAGCAAACAACTAAAGAATAGACGGTGACGGGAGATTTGAAAACATGAGTTATCAATGGGACGCCGCCGATTACGAAAAACATTCTTCTCCTCAGCAGCAGTGGGCGCGTGACGCCATTCGAGCCTTAAGACTTGCGGGTGATGAACGGGTGCTCGACATCGGCTGCGGCGATGGGAAGGTAACCGCCGAGCTTGCGGCGCACATTCCAGATGGGGCGGTACTTGGCATAGACAGCTCTGAAACGATGATCGAATTCGCCCACCGCCGGTTCCCTCCAACGTTTTTCCCGAATCTGCAATTTCGCTGGGGGGATGCAACGCGCCTCACGTACCGTCACGATTTCGACCTCGTTGTGTCATTTGCAAGCCTTCATTGGATAAGCGACCACCTCGCGGTGCTTGCCGGGATAAAACGGGCGCTTAAGCCGTCTGGGCGGACGCTGCTCCAGTTCGGGGGAAAAGGCAATGCCGCATTGATCTCGGACGTCGCAAACCAGCTTACCACTGACAGACGCTGGAAAGATTATTTTGTTGGATTCACCTACCCCTGGTTCTTTTACGGCGTGGAAGAGTACCGCGGGTTCGTTAGTCGCGTTGGCCTCTCTCCAGAGCGTATTGAGCTAATCCCGAAGGATATGGTACACGATGGGAAAGAGGCGCTCAAGGGCTGGGTGCGCACCGTTTTCCTCCCTTACACGGGGCGCCTTCCGGAAGCGTTGCGCGAGGATTTTGTGGAACAGATCGCACGTGCGTACATCGAACGACGCCCCCCAGATGAAAATGGACACGTCCACGTGAAAATGGTGCGGCTGGAAGTGCAGGCTACGATGTGATGCGAGCAACGCGGTTGTTGATGAAGATAAACGTCTCTGCAGGAAACCCAAACGACATTCCGAATAGCTAATCGCCGCACGCACTGTTGCGGTAACGGCTTGACGCGATCCTCCACTTTTTCCTTTTTTCGTGAGCTCGAGGAGGCAGAGTGAGTCTTCAACGCACAGTGCACGCAGCAGCTGTGGCCGTGATTCTCGTGACTCTTGAGAGCGCGCTTGCCAAAAGTAGCGTCTTCAGCTTCGATTACGACGGCGCACATTATCTGTTGAACACGAAGCAAAGAGCGTGCAGCGGGGACGTCACGGCTTGACTTTCTTTAGAATCTCTGCGCGTTCGTGTTTGTCGCATCGCGGGCATCTCAGGTACTTCCACGCGCCGTCTTTATCTACGCCCTGCGGACTTACGAAATTCGTCACACGCGATATCTCGAATTCCTCTCCGCACTGTTTGCAGCGGTACGCGTACGTTTTCGTGTGCCAGCTGACCAGCGCCACGAGCACCACAGCGACAAGGGCAAACCAGAGGATTGCCCCCACGATACGGTTGATAGCAAAGAGAAAAATTGCAGCGGTCACAATTAGGAGCATCCCGACGGCAAAGTAGAGGGCGGTTCGCTCCCACTCGTGCGCAGTGACGTTCTCGCATGGCATTCGTGCTCGCCTCGCATTTCTAACATTACGTAATGGTTTGCACGCACTCGTTTAGCATTGGGCAGAAGGAGTGCACCGTATCGAATGTAGGGTGGGAAAATGATATTATGCTTTTCCCTTCGTCAAGCGTAGGACCGCCAGGAAAGGTTGGCTTTTTCCGTATACGTAGATTAACTTCGGTCGTCGCATCAGGTGCACGGCAGCCAGACATGCTTCACATTCTAACAGACAGGCCCAGTCAATCATTTCGGTTCTTATATATAGTCAAAATGCCTATTTTTTGGCTATGCGGACAAGAACTATCGTCGCCATAATAGCCGCAGTCATAATCGTTATCGCCATCGTGGGGGCCGCTTTTCTGTTGACGCTCCAGGCCCCTCAAGTGCAGGGAGTGTCGGTAAGCTCGATCGATAACGTGTCACGCTCTGGCTTTACGTTAACATTTGTGATAAAACTGTATAACCCGAATGTCGTAGGAGTCAACATCAAATCCATTACGTACAACCTCCTATTGACCTCCGGCAACCAGGTCTTGAGCACCGGCACGTCAGACGGGATCCAAATCCCGGCGCGCGGAAGCGTCGATATCCCAATACAGTCAACTATTTACTTCGGCTCTGCAATCAGCACTGTATTGCAAGCCATCTTGACAAAAAGCGTGATGATGAATCTAAACGGGGTCGTCACCGCGCATCCCCTCATAATAGATGTTAACGTTTCCTTCAGCCAGACATTCGACGCATACCCATACATTAGCAGCCAGGTCAGCAAGATCGTTTGAATCGGATTGCAGGCGTGGAGAGGGTCTATTCGCTTTTCTTAGCTAAAGATTTAGGGGAATTCAATTACGAGAGCGTCCGTATACGTTCGTGACGCAGCAAGAGCCAAGCGCCCCGCCTGACAGATGAACGAGCTGTCAGAAAAACTACGAAGAAGCTTTTGATCTGAGACTGCTAACCCCGGAGCACGACCGCCAGGAACAGCAGGTAAAGGACCCCATTGAAGATGAGCGCTTGTGCCGTCAGCTTCGCTCTGGCCGCTAGCACGCACACCCAAAGGCCCGCGGTAAGAGCAATTACAGCGCTTATGAGCTCGATGGGCCCAAGCACCCACGAGGTGAACGCTACGCCAAATGCCACCGGAATGCAGCTCTGGAACACCATTGCCCCCGTTATGTTCCCCAATGCGAGCGCATCCTTGCCTTGGCTGACCCACAGGACGCTATTGAGCTTCTCGGGCAACTCTGTTGCAATGGGTGAGATAACAAGCGCAAGCAGCATAGCACTTGCGTGGAGCTGCTCGGCGAGACTGACAATCTGATTCACAAAGAGTTGCGCGCCCACTATAATGAGGACTAGCGACAAAGCTGTTTGTCCGAGCACGAGCCGTAGCGATGGAGTCTGGCGCGCAGTGACGCTTTTTAGTCGCGCTGCCCATGAGTCAAGCGTCAGCGGCTGCGACGGTGCGTCAGATGCCCCCTTGCCAGTCTTAAATACGCGCCATACATACACGACATAAATGACCACAAAAAGGGGGGCTATAAGCGCTTTCGTCTGCTGAGGTGCGATGAAAGCCACGATCACAGCACCTAAATAAACGAGGAAAAAGACGCTCAAATCACGCCGTGTTATTTGGCTGTCAAACTTGATTTGAGCCCCCATCACCCGACGGCGTCTCAAAATGAGCACGGCCATGCCAGTTATAAACAGTGCGAGGGTTCCCAGCATGAACGGGGCACCTAAGATCGCTCCAATGCCCACGTCCTGGCCAGTCGTTCCAGCGACAAAGAAAATAGCAATCAGGGGGACGATCGTTTCGGGCAACGCCGTTCCCACGGCGGCCAACACCGAACCGACGACGCCCTCAGAAAGATTGAACTTGCGCCCGATCCACTCTACGCCATTCGTAAAGAGACTGCTGCCGACGAAGATGAGTGCCAAGCTGACGATGAAGAGTAACGCATTCACCGACGCACCCGCATTATGGTAGTGTAGATCAAAGTGTTGTCCCCTTACAGTCCTTCGCAGCCCACATAGCAAATCCGGATTTGGGCCTATTCGTCGCTGCTGTCTGTCGGAATTATGACTTAAAAAGCGCTCCCGCATTAAGGCTCTTCCGGGATTAGCCTACGTGCTCCTCGGCACGCAAAAGAGAATGTTGGAGGGAACATCTAGACAGACGACGCAGCGACTCCTTAGACCTGCTGTCCTACTAGCACTACCTTGCGGGCCCCTTTTGGAGCTAGTTGCTCTTGCCCCACAGATTACGCTTAGGACGTGGTCTCCGGAGATCTTTCTCGAATCTGATCTGCCCGCTTCTGCGTTTCAGTCACAGAACGATTTTGTGACGCGACAAATCGCGAGGCTAAGCCAAAGTTTGAGTGCCTTATCCGCTCCTCTCACTATTTTCAATTCCCAGACCCCACTTGATCGCTGCCTGGCGACGAACCAAGCGAGCGCTTGTTTGATTTCCGTGTCTTGCCGGCCAAACCCGAGCCGCGACAACGAGTCAAGCGATGATAAAAGGTCAGTAAACCAGAACGGATATGAGAACTTCTTCCAAAAAACAGCAGCGCTTCTGTCAGGATATACATCGCGTCGAAAGAACCGCGAGGCGAGCAGCGTGCCCGCGTTCATCGCCGCCGATGAGGCTCGGCGTCGCTCGTGTGCCGCAAAAGCGCGCACGACGACGCCCGTCACGAGATGAGAAAACGGCTTTGAGCGAGCTGGCTGGACCGGATCGCCCTTCATCATAAGAGAGTCAAGCTTCGCGCCTGTGGTGCGCAGCGGGATCGCCCATCCCCCGTCACGCTGACGAATATCGAGTAGCCACTGGAACCCCTGCGCTATCCGCTCATCGCGCGAATAGCCAGCCTTGATCAGAAGCTCCATAATTGCCGCAGAGTAGTTTGGAGAGTACTGAGTGCCGTAAATACCTCTGAAATCACCCTCGTTCGTCTGATGCGAAAAGAGGTATTCAGCTGCTTGCCGCATGGCCGAATGATCGCGGGTCATTCCGAATTTCTCGACCAGCTCACCAACGATGCGGTACGTTTCGAGCTGATCGTAGCTATCCGCCGAGCGCAGGTAGGTACGGCGAGCGCCGCGGTACGGCCAAGAGCCGTTATCCTTCTGTTTCCGAAGCAGCCTTCGAACCTCGTTCAACTCCCAGAGAGACGCTATGGATGGCACGGCTTCGCCTAAAAGATCCCTCCGCGCATAGTACCGGATTGCTTCGTTCTCGGCTGTGATGAGAGGCGGCAACGGGTCAAAAATCAGGCTGCGACGCCAAGCTTCCATAACGTCTCCTGCTTACGCGTTCGTCGCGTTACGTATTCGAGGTGGGTACTCGGACGACCTTCTGAGGCTTGTTAAAATAACTGAATACGCTGTTCGCAGTCGTCTTGTCAACGGCAGGCACGGATTGGATCTCTTCCAGGCTCGCCCTTTTGAGCTGAGCCACGGATCCAAAACGTTTGAGGAGCTCGACTTTTCGCCGTTTGCCGACGCCGGGGATGTAATCCAGCGTGCTCTCCAAGAGCCGGCGCGAACGGAAGTTGCGATGTCTCCTGATGGCCGTCTTATGCGCCTCGTCACGAACGCGCATCAACACGTTGAGCGCGATCTGCGGCACCTCGACAGGCGCTGACCGACCGGGCACGTAAACGAGCTCTTCGCGCTTTGCGAGGCCCACGAGGGGGACCCTCAATCCGAGCATCGTCAGAGTATCCGTGACGGCGCGCACCTGTCCCTTTCCTCCGTCAACCACGATGAGATCCGCGCGGCCCTCACGTTCTCGATATCTCCGGCCGACAATCTCCTTGAGCATCGCATAATCGTCAATCGAAGCGACGCTTCTGATCTTATAGGAGCGATACTCGCTAACCTGTGGTGTGCCGTCGATGAATACCGCCATCGACCCCATCGCCTCGGCGCCGGCGAGGTTCGACACGTCGAACGCTTCAATCCGGTACGGGTACGAGCGCAGTCGAAGGGCGTCTTTAAGCACGTACAGCGCATCGGCCGCTGTTGGCTTCTTGAGCATCGATTCGGCATTTTTGTGCGCGAGCGCGACGAGCCTCGTCTTCCGTCCGGCCCGTGGAACGCTCACGTGGACGCGGCTTCCTCTGATCTCGGTGAGGAGATTTTCGATGGCGTCCGCCTCCTCAATCGCGTGCTCGAGAAGGATGCCCTTCGGAACGTAGGGCCCCTCGAGGTGTAAGTAGTGTTGCTTGACAAACGCCGTCATCAGTTCAGTCGTCTCAGCCCCTTCGGTCCCCCGGAGCGCGTACGATTGTTGCCCCGTAACCCTCCCTTCGCGGACCATAAGTATGAGCGCGCACGCCTGTGGACCTCCACGGGCTATAGCGATGACGTCTTCGTCGCCGCGACGCGGCTCCACGTACTGCTGCTCTCGCACGCTCTCGAGAACGGCAATGCGATCGCGCAGCGTCGCGGCGCGCTCGAACTCCATGTCCATCGCCGCGCCGTTCATCTCGCGCTTGAGCTCAGTGAGAATGTCGTCTTGTCGCCCTTCGAGAAATCGCTGTATGCCCGTCACAAGTTGCGCATACGCGTCGGGATCCGTTTTGCCCGCACAGGGAGCCGCGCACAGCTTGAGTTGGTAGTTGAGGCACGGCCTGAGAACGCGCCGTAGATCTCTGTTACAACTGCGCAACGGGAACGCCTTACGCAGCGCCTTCACGCTTTGACGTGTGGCCTGGGCGCTCGTGTACGGGCCGAAATAGGCCGACCCGTCGTTTCTCACCACCCGCGTCACGGTAATGCTCGGATACGGGTCGTCGGTGATTCGGATGTATGGGAAACTACCGTCATCAGTCAGCCGAACGTTGTATCGCGGCTTGTGAAGCTTCACGAGGTTCGACTCAAGGATAAGCGCCTCTTTTTCGGTGTTGGTGACGATCCACTCGATGTCGTCGACCCGCTCGACGAGCGCCCTCGTTCGCGGCGCCGTAGGCGCAGCGTGAAAATACGTTCGGACTCGGTTCTTCAGTGAGACGGCTTTGCCGATGTAGATAATTTTTCCGCCGGCGTCCTTCATGAGGTAGACGCCCGGACTGCTCGGCAGGTTATGAAGCCTCGCGGTGACTGAAGGTGGTGGCATCGCTCTTAGTGTCCGTTCAACACCCGTTTGAGAAACTCGCCGGTGTACGTGCCCGACCGGGCGATCATCTCAGGCGTTCCCCGCGCGACAACGTACCCACCTTCGTCGCCTCCCTCGGGGCCCAGATCGATGATGTAGTCGGCCGTCTTGATCACATCGAGGTTGTGCTCGATGACGAGCACCGAATTCCCGGCGTCGGTGAGCCGGCCGAGCACCGCGAGCAGTTTCTTGATGTCATCAAAGTGCAGGCCGGTCGTGGGCTCATCGAGAATGTAGAACGTCTTGCCGGTGCTCCGCCGGCTGAGTTCGGTGGCCAGTTTGACGCGTTGGGCCTCTCCACCCGAGAGCGTCGTCGCCGGCTGCCCGAGCTTGATGTACCCCAGCCCCACGTCGTAGAGCGTCTGCAGCTTTTGCTTGATGCGTGGAATGTTCTCAAAGAAGTGCACGCCCTCTTCGACGGTCATATCGAGCACGTCAGCAATGTTCTTGCCCTTGTAGCGAATTTCGAGCGTTTCCCTGTTATAGCGCTTCCCCTCGCAGACCTCACACGGCACGTACACGTCGGGCAAAAAATGCATCTCGATCTTTATGATTCCGTCACCCCTGCACGCCTCGCAGCGGCCGCCTTTCACGTTGAAGCTGAACCGACCCTGCCGATAGCCCCGGGCCTTGGCGTCAGGAAGCTGCGCGAAGAGGGCCCGGATGAAATCAAACACCCCGGTGTAGGTGGCGGGATTTGAGCGCGGCGTCCTGCCGATAGGCGACTGATCGATCGTGATCACCTTGTCGATGTGCTGAATGCCCAAGACGTCATCGTGGGCGCCGGGCTTTCCGTACGCGCGGTGCAACTGCTGGGCGAGTTTGCGATGGAGGATATCATTGATAAGGGTGCTTTTTCCTGATCCGGAGACCCCGGTGACGCAGGTGAAGATCCCGAGAGGGATCTCAACGTCGATGTTCTTGAGGTTGTTGTGGCGCGCGCCGACAATGCGCAGCGCCTTACCGTTCGTGACCCGGCGTCGGTTCGGCACCTCGATCCGCTTAACGCGGTTAAGGTACTGTCCCGTTATGGACTCGGGATCACGTACGATGTCGCTCGGGGTACCGGTCGCCACGATGGCACCTCCGTGCTCGCCGGCGCCGGGCCCCATGTCGATGACGTAGTCGGCTGTACGAATCATCTCCTCGTCGTGCTCAACCACGATGAGCGTGTTTCCGAGATCTCTGAGGCTCTTCAGCGTCCCGATGAGCCGCAGATTGTCGCGCTGGTGAAGACCGATGCTCGGCTCATCAAGGATGTAGAGCACCCCGACGAGGCCCGAACCGATTTGCGTCGCGAGCCGTATACGCTGAGCCTCGCCGCCTGAAAGCGTCTCGCTCGCCCGATCGAGCGTCAAGTAATTGAGGCCCACGTTTTGCAAAAAATTGAGCCTTTTTTTAACCTCTTTGATGACCTCAGCAGCAATGGTCATTTTCCCGTTCGAGAGGCGCAAGCGGTCAAAGAACTCGTGCGCCGCGTCGACTGACAAGGCCGAGACGTCGGCTATAGAGCGATCGCTGATGGTGACGGCGAGCGCTTTAGGTTGAAGGCGTTTGCCGTTGCACGCATCGCACGCACGTAGGCGCATATACTTCTCAATCTCGTCTCTGATGTACTCAGAGTCGGTGTCGCGATAGCGACGCGACAGGTTCTTGATGACTCCCTCAAACGGCCTGAGAAAGCGGACGTGACCGTGTCGGCCGACGTACTCAAACAGCATTTTCTGGCTGCCCGAGCCGTAGAGGATGAGGTGTCTCTGCTCGTCGTTAAGCTCTTCGTACGGCGTTTCCAGGCCGAACTGGAACTGTTTGGCCGCGCTCAAGAGGTACTGCGGGTAGTAATCACTCGTCGATTTCGCCCACGGCGCTATGGCTCTCTTGACGGGGAGAGATTTGTCAGGCACGACTAAGTCCTCATCGAGGGTCTTTTCAAACCCAAGGCCGTGGCACGCCGGACACGCCCCGTGCGGGCTATTGAACGAGAACATGCGCGGCTCAATTTCCCCCATGTTGATGCCGCACTCGGGACACGCAAAGTGCTCACTGAAAAGAAGCTCTTCGGCGCCGACGACGTCGACGATAACGACGCCGTCACCGAGCACGAGAGCGGTCTCAAGCGAGTCTGCGAGGCGCTGCCGGTCTTCATCAGCGATGGTAAGACGGTCGGTGACGACCTCGATCGTATGGCGCTTGTTCTTGTCGAGGTCGATGGCTTCATCGAGCTCGCGCACCTCACCATCGATGCGCGCTCGTGTGAACCCATCACTCAGCAGGAATTCCAAAATCTTACGGTGTTCTCCCTTTTTGTCCTTCACCACGGGAGCGAGTATCGTGATGTTCGTCTCTTTGGGAAGCCGCATCACCTGATCGACGATTTCTTGCACGGTCTGCTGGGCGATCTCCTTGCCGCACTGCGGGCAGTGAGGGGTTCCCACTCGTGCGAACATGAGCCTCAGGTAATCGAAGATCTCGGTGACCGTTCCCACAGTAGAACGGGGATTCTTGCTCGTCGTTTTTTGGTCGATAGAAATCGCAGGAGACAAGCCGTCGATGTGATCCACGTCCGGCTTCTTCATCTGACCAAGAAACTGCCGGGCGTAAGCGGACAACGATTCCACGTACTTTCGCTGTCCTTCGGCATAGATGGTATCAAAGGCCAGCGATGACTTCCCTGAACCACTGATCCCCGTTATGACCACAAACTTATCGCGCGGGATCTCAACGTCGACGTTCTTGAGATTGTGCTCTTTTGCGCCCTTGATGCGAATGGATTCCGTCACGCTACACCCCCCCCTCGAGTGATCGAATCATGTCGCGAATGAGCGCCGCCCGCTCGAACTCAAGTCCGCGCGACGCTCGCTGCATCTCTGCTTGCAATCCTGCGATCGTCTCTTCGAGTTCCTCTGCGACGACGGGCATAGGGGGTTCTTCATCGGCTACCAGCCCCGGCCGACGACGCTCGACAAGCTCCTCGATCGGCTTGACGATAGTCTGCGGGGTGATCCCGTGACGCTCGTTGTGCGCGAGCTGCAGCACACGCCGACGGTTGTTCTCCCCTATCGCACGCCTCATTGAGTCGGTGGTAACGTCTGCGTACATGATAACGCTCCCGTTGACGTTTCGAGCGACTCGGCCGATTGTCTGAATGAGCGACCGTTCAGAGCGCAGAAAGCCCTCTTTATCCGCATCGAGTATGGCCATGAGGGTGACCTCGGGAAGGTCGATGCCCTCTCGAAGAAGGTTAATACCGACAAGGACGTCGAACGCGCCGCGTCGTAAGTCGTACAGGATGTCGACCCGATCAAGCGTGCTTATGTCTGAGTGAAGGTACTGCACCTTGATTCCGATCTCGTGAAGGTGCTCGGAAAGATCCTCAGCCATCCTCTTCGTCAATGTCGTCACCAACACGCGCTCGCTCGGTCGCTTTCGAATTTCTGCGATCAGATCGTCGACTTGCTTCTCAGCGGGGCGGACGTCCACGACCGGGTCGACCAAGCCCGTAGGACGAATAATCTGCTCGACTGCGTGCTCGCATTTCGCCAGTTCATACGGTCCAGGAGTGGCCGATACGTAGATAACCTGGTTAACTCGCTTCTCAAACTCGCCGAAGGTAAGCGGGCGATTGTCGTACGCCGAAGGGAGGCGGAATCCATGCTCTACGAGGTTGTCTTTCCGGGAGCGGTCCCCCGCGTACATGCCGACTAGCTGAGGGATCGTCACGTGTGACTCGTCAATGACGAGGAGGAAGTCGTCTGGGAAATAATCGATGAGTGTCGTGGGTGCGCCCCCCGCAGCGCGCCCGCTGAGGTGACGGCTATAATTCTCGATTCCGCTGCAATAACCAACCTCACGCAACATCTCAAGGTCGTATTTTGTGCGCTGCTCAAGGCGTTGGGCCTCAAGCAACTTGTCCTGGCCGCGCAAGTACTCCAAACGCTCAGTGAGTTCACGCTTTATCGAGTGTAATGCCTCTGTGTACCTCGCGCGGTTGGTGATGAAGTGCGTCGCCGGGTAGATGGGGAGAGAATCAAACGCTGCCGTCTTTCTTCCGTTGACAGGATTAAACTCGTAGAGTCCCTCGATCTTGTCGCCCCAGAGCGCGACGCGATACGCGGTGTTTCCGTAAGCGGGAAACACCTCAACGGTGTCGCCTCGCACGCGAAACTTCCCGCGGAAGAAGTCAATGTCGTTACGCTCATACTGCATGGAGGTGAGCTTGCGCAAAATCTCGCTCCGTTTGACGGTCTCGCCCACCTGCAACGAGAGCACGGACTCCTGGTAGTCGTCAGGAGAGCCGATGCCAAATATGCACGAAACGCTTGCAACGACAATGGTGTCACGCCGCGTCAGCAGCGACTTGGTAGCCGAATGCCGGAGCCGGTCAATCTCGTCGTTAATGGACGATTCCTTTGCCACGTAGACGTCGGTGTGCGGGATGTAGGCCTCAGGGCGATAATAATCGTAGTAGCTCACGAAGTACTCAACCGCGTTTTGCGGGAAGAACTCCCTGAACTCCTTATAGAGCTGTGCGGCTAACGTCTTGTTGTGCGCGATGACGAGTGTGGGCTTTTGCACGTGCTCGATCACGTTCGCGACTGTGAACGTCTTTCCTGAGCCCGTGACGCCGAGGAGCGTCTGGTGCTTCTCTCCTCCGTTAATACCGTTGACGAGCTCCGCGATTGCCTTAGGCTGATCTCCGGTCGGCTTGAACGATGAACTTAGGGTGAACCTCGGTTGAGACATTATCGTACTGGATGTGGACTTAATTTAATATAAACTAAATTATTATTTACAAGCTATATTGGGCGACAGAGGGATACTCCAAGCTAGCGGCACTACCATGTTTTTTCCCTCTGACCGCATATAACCTTGTCTTAAAGCAAATGAAACTAATTCGGCATCCTAAGGAAACCCTTATACGCACTCAAGAGCATGTTTGTACTAAGGAGAGTTCACCATGTGTACGGTCGGTGGCCCGTTTGGAAACGAAGACATAAAGCGACTCGAAGCGAAACAATACGCTTGCAAGGAGTGCGGGTCGAAGTTCAAGGGCATAGGCAAGAACCCGATGTGCCCATCCTGCCAATCGGAAGACATAACAGAGCTTGACGCGTAGCGCCTAGCACTGCGAAGCCTTTCGTGAGCCCCTTTTCTTACTAGTGATTTTAGACTATCCAGAGCGCCAGCATGGAACAGCGCATACCGCTCGACGCCGATGAAATCTTGTTTGTGCGCAGTGCTGACGGTGTGATCGGCGTCGTGAAGTCAGGAGCCGTCCGGCAGCTCTTCGTCGAGACGGTAGACGACGAGATCGTGATGACCGTTGACCCCGAAGATCTTCTCGTCGCATCGGGTTTCAGCAACGATCGTACGACTACTAACGCAATTATTTGCACCCTGGCCCTCATCCGAGACTCTGGTTCACCCCTCATCGTACTTCCCAAACATCATCCCGCATCAGCGCGGCTCAAGGTCGTGGCATCGGTAGGAAAGCGCACGGTCTTGCGCTGTGATATCCAAAAAGGGACGCATCCTGAACAGGACGTACTTTGCGGCTCTCTAGGACTGAACGGACTCGAAGTTAGCTCGGTCGACGGACATGTCGTACTTCGCGGGGGCGACTCGCTCACCGTCGAACGTAGGCCTTTTCGATAGTGTTTTCTGATGCGCACACCATGGCTTTGTAATGGAGCTCGAGTTAAGCGCACCCGTTGATTGCATAGCAGATTTCACGTACAACTTTTATTGGCAGCATCGAGGCTCGATGCTGGAGCCCAGCGACCGGATCCCGCACCAAGAAGGGAGCGGATACACCTATCGCGACGTCGTTGAGGCGCTAAAACGTGGTGATGATGTCTACGTTAGCGGAGACGTCGGACATCGGTTGTGCTCAAGCTTCGGCGTCGACTTGCACTTCTTCTCGGGCACTGGCGCCACCATCCCGGTCGGCGACGTGATTGTCGATGGCGACGTTGACACGCGCATGGGGATCAGTATGACCGCTGGAGTGGTGTACGTGGCTGGGGTCGTAAAGGTACCGATCGGCAACGTCATTGAGGTCGCGTCTGATCGGAGCGGGTACCGGAAGTATCGATCGATCACCGATGTAGTGTGCAACGGCCTCCGTGGCGATACGCTTGTACCCCCTAATGTTCTATCGGGCAAACAGCTCACGGTGTCCGATGGACTTGTGCGAGACACCGTTGGCGCACGCTGCGCGTGTGACGCACGAATTTGCGTTGAAGGAGACGTTGACTTGAGCACCGGCATTCTCATGCGGCTTGGGACAGTGATTGTGACTGGCACCGCAGGCATGAACTCAGGAGCTCTTCTTAATGGGGGGACGGTGGTTATACACGGGGACGCAGATGCGTTCGCCGGAATCGACATGAAATCGGGCGTTCTCCTGGTAGGAGGAACGCCTCAGGGCTATCTGGGGGCCAACAAACGAGGAGGCACGATCTTCGCACGCGGAGCAAAGGCGCTGCCGCCCTCTAAGGCCCGGGCGGTTACAGGAAACGATATTGCACTTATATCCAAGCATCTCGGCATCAGTCAACTCCACGCAATGATGTTCAAAAAATTTGTCTAACTCGCCAAGACGTGCGAGCAGAGGGCTGGCTACCCTTCTCGACTTTTCCGGCTCGACGTCCCACACAATCGGCTGCTTTAGTTAGCATCGCGGACCGACGTCAGGGATAGCGTTCCAAAGCAAGATTAAAGAATGAGAGAGGTGATAAGAACGTGTATGGATCGCGAACAATACCTCGCAGCGATAACCACGGCCGCGCCACGCAAGGGACGCTACCTGAACCCCGACAAGGACATTGTGAATGCCCTTGTTGATGGGATACTGACGAACAAGGAGCGGTATGGGTACCACTCTTGTCCTTGTCGAATGGCTGCAAACGACAAGGAGTGGGACAAGGACATCATATGCCCGTGCGTTTACTGTGACCCAGATGTTGCCGAATACGGCGCGTGCTATTGTGGCTTGTACGTGAGTGAAGCGTGCGCCACGGGGCTAAAAACAGTCCCTGAACATATCCCTGAGAGACGCCAAACCGAAAAGTGGCAGCGCTACTGATGTCACTAAAGGGATAGTGGCAAGCGACGCGGACGAGCTTACACATTGCGCGCGCTATGGATCTGTTCACGGCACGCGTTTTTCAAAAGCAACCCGGATCTAGAGCCCCAACTACTTATCGAAAAACGACTCCAACGAGAGAGACCAACTGCTGTCTGCCACAGGACAAAGGCCATTTATGAAAGAACTTATCGCGGCTCGTCCGCTTAGAAGGTTAAATTAACTTGAGAATACCGATCTTAGGCTCGTAACACTTCCCTGCATCCATCAGTTCTTGCACAGCTTCTTCGACGTCATCTTCGTTGAGACCTTGTGCTTCAAGCGTCTCGATCAGACGGTCGTACGGGACGCCTGAACCGGCATCGAGCTCGTTCATCTTGAGCAACACGTGTTCCTTGTTCCTCGCAAGCGCCTCCGTCGCTGCGGAGTCTTCTTGTGTCGTGGCCGCCTCGTCAGCTTGCTCGTGCCCTTGCTTACTTTCGCTGATTACTGCGTCGTCCGTCGCGCGAGCGCGTTGCGGATCGACGTTTGCCGGCGTGAACTCGCGCGGTTCGACAACGGCCTCGATGGCCGAAGCGATCACCGGAATCATATCAGCGATTACGTCTGATCCGTTGTATGAGAGCACGGCACGGATGATTCCGTCTGCGAGCACGGCATTAACGTCGTTGTCGAGCAGCTTCGTGCGAAGCGTATCGCTCTGCAATTCCGCGCTCAAGGCGGTCTTAAGGGCCTCAACTCTGTCAAGCGTTCGCTCGGCAGTTGTGATAACCCAATTGTTGCGGACCGTTTCCGTCGTTGGATTGATTTCCTTCGACCATATAGACACGGATGAGGCCTCGTCACGAGCATAGAGGCGCGCTCTTCCAAGGACGGCGACAAACTGGGGCACGTCAGCCTGAGCAAGAAACGCCGCTGCCTCGGGCTGATATTTTCCTGCATACACAGTGAAGGTCCCAGTGGGATCGGCTATGCGTGCGCGCCAGAGGTCTTCACTCGAGCGAACGTTTTCCACTTCGGTGAGCACGCCAACCACGAAGATGCGGTTGATCTTAGCACCGGTGGGGGAAATGACGTACGAGGGGCCGCTCTCATCTTCTTCTTTCACCTGAAGCGTCGACTTGTTAAGCTCATAGGCGAACACTCGCCACGCGGGATCTTGCGCCAGTACGATTAGCCCTCCAGTCGCGTATTGAAGCGTCTGGTATGATAAAGTTTAGTATTATGTCTGAGACCAGCGGATAGCACCGTGAACGCGTGCTTAAGTGCACAGTTGTGCCACCCGCGCAAATGAAGCAACGGCGGCGAGCAAGGGACCGATTCACTGAGTCCTTGCCGTGCCGTACCATTTAGCACGCCGCACTGCGCACGTGACAGGCGATCGTCGTTTTCTTTGATTCCGTGTGCCACGTCGCCGCATCGTCTGCTTACATACGAGGTGATTATGCGGATGCTATATAGCCCTATATTTTCATGACCAGCTCTGTGCAAACTCATGCTTGCGACCACCGAGGTGTCTAAACGTGCGATTCACGATGACCCCGCCCATCGATCTTGCACGCACCATGACTATTCAGATTCCCGCTTTAGAGTGGGTGAATAACTCAAACGGCTATCGCAGACTCGTTGACGGTGTCACGCAGACGATAGCTCCGCACGCATGCAACGGCCAAGTAGCCTGCGACCTCGACATGGAGGGTGTGAGCCCTAACGAGATGCATTGGACGCCGCTTCTTCACCTAAAAAGCCTCGACCCCCGCATTCATAAGCTTAGAGATGCCTTTGCGGGCTTATATTTCATGAATGGGCAGGATCCCTTCAGGTGCCTGACGCTCACCCTGCTGACCCAGAACAAGACTGCCGAGCGCGCCCGGACGGCCTTTTGTGAACTTTCCAGACGGTTCGGATCGATCACGCCTCAAACCTTGTGCGAGGCACACCCGCACGAGATCCTGCCTGCCCTACAGCGGTGTGGGCCTCACCGAAAGGCGGGTTACCTCATTTCCATCGCGCGCACGCTTATGCAACAGTGGAACGGAGACATGTCGTGGGTGTACGATGAACCGCACCGCGCGCGCGAGGTCCTCCTTTCTTTGCCCGGCGTTGGCCAAAAAACTGCTGATTGTGTCCTGCTCTACGCGGCGGGACACGAAATCGTTCCCGTAGACACACACATCGAACGGGTTGCCCGCAGACTCGGATTCATCGAACGCGGCGCGATGCGGCGTGGTCTCGACGTTAACGTGGAGGAGATTCGTGGAAGCAACCGGTCAAAAGACTTGGCCAAAGAGGCACTCGAGCACGAGCTTGTTCACCCCGGCAAGAGTCACCTCCTGCTAATCCAGCTTGGATTCGAGTTTTGTCACGCGACTGCCCCTGCGTGCTTCCCGTGTCCGATTCGCGAAGAGTGCACCTCGATCGACAACCGGTACAAATCGACGCTGGACCTCAGCTTCCGGCAGCAATGACGACCGGATCGCCGCTTACGATGCCGTTTCGCGCACAAAAGCCTGAGTTCACTTCAAGTGCGTATTGTATCGGCGCGCTTGACGTGTAAAGCGTACATGGATCACCGGTGCACGGCGGCACCGATGCGTAAATCTCGAGCACGTGGTTGTCCGCTGTGATAAACACGATATCGAGCGGGATGCGCATGTTCTTCATCCAAAAACTCTGCTGTTGTGGCGTTGGGAAGATGAACAGCATGCCGGCATCTTCATTCAAATAGGTCCGGTTCATAAGACCCATTTCGCGCTCTGCAAACGTATCGGCCGCCTCAGCGTAAACTGTTACGTTTCCCACTGTTACGCGGTACGCGGTCGGTGCTTTTGACGCCGTGGTGGCTGAGCTGCCTGACGCTGCAGTCGTCACCGAGTTCGTATTGGTCGGCGTGCCCGTTTGCGTCGTAACGCATCCTGCTAGCGTGCTCACTGCGATAATGCCGCACAGAACTACAATGAGTAGAGACGTTCGCACGCGCATCAACCCAACCTCGTTTTCATGACTTCACGTAATACAGTCGTCGCATAGCACCCTTTGGGGAGGAAGAATCTCAGTTCGACTTTCACCCGATCTCCGGCAAGCTCATCTTGGGCGACGTCAAACCGAATATCTGCCGGCAAGAGGACGTTGCGCATAACACCCTTTGATGCCAGTCGCGGACAGCTTTCGATTTTGAAGGCGTCAAGATCGACACCTGCCGATGCGAGAACATCTCGCTCGATCTGACCGATGACTCCGTCTGACAGCTCGGTGTCGTATCCCGGAACCGGCATTTGAACGGAGGCAGTTCCTGCGGCCAGAGCCTGGTTTATCTCGTGCACGTTCTTAGGCACGACCGTTCTGATGCGCTCCCTGTCTGGCACCCACACCCGGTCACCGTCAAATCCGACAGCAAGCGGGAACCCCTGCTCGAGTCGGCTGCTCAGCATCCTGTTGAAGAGGTACGATTGAAACGCGTGCACGAAAAGTCTCTGCAGATTCGTGGAGAGCACGCCAAGGGCGCCGTCGAAGTCACTGGGATACTTCGCCAGGTGGTTAAGCATCGCACGTTCATAGCGCAATCGCACAGGCATGCGCTTGAGCGCCTCTTTGAAGTCATACGTTTCTGCAACCGATTGCCGCACTTCTCTGACGTCGTCAGCCTCATCGGGGAACGGCTTTCCGATGTACGTCATTACCGCCCGCTCGAGGTCCCCGTCAACAAGCGCACGCCCTACGATGTGATTGACGGGGCGGATTGATCCAAAGCGCTGAATACCAAAGAAGTTAGGAAGCCCGCGAGCATTGCGCATTTCCTCGACGACGCCCCCTACCGTGCTTGTGACGTCATTTTGAGGGCCCGCAACAGCTCTGACCGTTATAAAAAAATCGTTACCATCGAGGTCGCCCAAAGAGATCGGCCTGTCGGATCTTCCTATGGGCTCAGCGACGACGGTTCCAAAGCTGAGCGGCTCAGCAAGCTGAATCGAATCAATGCTCATACGCTGCGTAGTCACCGCACGCTTATCCTTGGTTCCTGCCCAGCTAACTCTTCTTTGGCTTATCTTCAAGCGCCGCGACAGATCACGTGCCATGTGGTGCGTCTCGGTGTCCGTCTTGGTCACCTTGATTAGCTGATAGCGTCCCTCAGAAGTGAAACGGTCTGCGTAGACCTCGTTCACTACGAAGTCCTCAACGCGCTCACGGATTCGCCCGCCGATGCCACGAGAGGCCGTCAGGTACACCGTCATTCCCACAGTCGCGTCGCTTTCTGGAACTACTGTGACGTCGGTCATCCTGTTGCCCGCTAGAGCAGTTTAAGGTCGCTCGTCACTTTATCTAGCTCCGACTCCTTCGCAGGGCCGATACCGAGGGCAGTAACGGTTCCAGGCGGCACCTCCGTGAGCCCGGCATCGACGACGAGCGCCGTGATGAAGCCGCGCGCCTCAGCTATTGACTTAAGCTCATAAATGTCCCTGAGCGTCGGAACCTTGAGCGCGACCTTTTTCTGCCCTTCGCTAAACCAGCGACGCTTTGTGGCCGGATCCGAGCGCTCATACGCGGAGACGGCAGCGTGCGCGAGCTGAACCGCCGCTTTTCCCGTGGTCAACCGGAGGTCTGATCGGATAATAAGGCACTGCTTGTACTCCATACGTGCTTCCCTCACACGATCGATTCGCCTGTGCGTTCTGATACGAGAGCCTAAGACTGGTTTATTATATAAATAGTAAACTCGTAACCGCTTACGCTCATGGAATACGACGTCGTCGTGGTCGGCGCAGGTCCCGCAGGCTCAATGGCTGCAAAGTACGCCGCAAAAGCTGGCGCACGCGTGCTAATGATCGAAGAACACGCCGCCATTGGCCAACCGGTACAGTGTGCGGGCCTTATCAGCACGCGCGCGTTTGAAGGATGCGAAGTGCCCGAAACGGTCAGCAGGCTCGCCATCCGCGGCGCCAATATCCACGCCCCCGACGGGCGCATCCTGACGGTCGACGGCAAACGTACGATGGCCTACGTTGTCGACCGAGGAGAGCTTGATCACGCGATGGCCTTAGAGGCACTCAAATCGGGGGTTGCCTCGCTTGTCAAAACGCGATTTAGCGGCTTGCAATGGCAGGGAAGCGACGTCATCATCGCCGCACTAAGCCAGGGCGAACCGATCGAGATACGGACTCGTGTGGTGATCGGAGCCGACGGACTGCAAAGCGCCGTGGGGAGACTTGCAGGACTGGAGCGAGTGCAAACGGTATTAACGTGTGCGCAAGCTGAAGTCTACGCCGACGTCGGGCATCCCGATTTCGTTGACGTGTACCTGGGGCAGGACGTAGCGCCGGGCTTTTTTGCCTGGGCGATACCGACGCGATCGGGCACCGTAAGGGTCGGACTCTGCTCGACTCAACGGTCACTCGACCGACTGGGCCCGCTGATCGAACGGCTTTCGCCGCGCTCAGCGACCTCGCTCCTCCACTTCTCCGCAGGAGGTATACCCGTTGGACCCCCCCCGTGCACGGTCGCTGCCGGCACCTTGATCGTTGGAGACGCCGCCGGCCACGTCAAGCCAACAAGCGGCGGGGGGATATATCCAGGGACGCTATGCGCCAAAATAGCAGGAACCGTTGCAGCAGAGGCAGCGGCACAGGCGAACACGTCTAAGGACGCTCTGATGGTGTACGACACACGGTGGCGGTCGGAGATCGGGCGCGAACTCGAGACGGGATTGCGCATCCGTGAGGGATTTAACAAGCTCAGTGACGATGATCTCAACTACATCATAAGGACCCTTGACGACCAACACATGTTGGACATCATATCGAAGTACGGTGATATGGACCGACCGTCCATCGTTCTTCGCAAGTTGCTGTTGAGTACAAAGGCGCCCCGCTTGCTGAAGCTCATCAGGCCAATGATCAAGTTAGGGATTGTGAAAAGCGGCTCATAGAGGCGATATCAAAGAGAGAAGGGCTGCGAGCGTGTCAAACGACGGGTGGTCCGTTATCCGGCAACGGATTTGACGGTTGGTCAAAAGCGTTATTTGATAGTAAAAAGAAAGAGGAGCATAATGGATGCACAAGTTGACGTACAAGCAAATCGCCCAGAATTTTCTATAAATTTGACGCGCGTCGGCGTAACGAACGTCAAAAAACTGATTAAAGTTACGCGGCGTGACAAACGCCCAGTAATCTTAGTCTCTGAATTTGACTTGTTTGTTGATCTGCCCTCTGATCGCAAAGGCGCCAACCTCAGCAGAAACTTTGAGGTGATGGACGAAGCGTTAGAAGACGCACTGAACGCGCCAGTCTACGAAATAGAACAGTTTTGCGGGGATGTCGCCGAAAAGCTGCTCGACCGACACGAGTACGCGTCACGCGCAGAAGTGCGCATGCGAAGCGAATATATGGTAAAGCGCGAAACCCCCAGCACGGGCATCGCGACCCAAGAGATTACCAACATCTTCGCAGAAACGACAACGTATCGCACCAACGACAAGCAACACCGCACGCGGCGCATGATCGGGGCTGAGGTCGTCGGAATGACCGCGTGTCCCTGCGCCCAAGAACACACAAGGGAGCAAGCCGAGATGCGCCTAAAGGAGCTCAACGTCGCGCCCGCAGACATTGAGGCGTTTCTACGAGATATCCCGCTCGCAACTCACAACCAACGAGGGCGCGGGACCATCGCCATAGAGGTCGGCACCGGCTACGAGGTGCCGCTCGACACGATCATCGAGATCGTCGAAGAATCGATGAGCTCGAAGATTTACGAGCTGCTCAAGCGAACGGACGAAGCTGTCGTCGTAGAAACGGCTCACAAGAACCCCAAATTTGTGGAGGACTGCGTGCGAGTCATGGCACACAAAGTAGTCGAAGCGTTTCCCTATCTGCCCAACGACTCCATTGTCACCATAAAGCAGCTCAACGAGGAGAGCATTCACCGCCATAACGCCTTCGCAGAGCGCGTCGCGTCGCTCGAGGAGCTCCGCCAAGAGCTAGCCCTCGAACAGGAAGTCGAAGCAAGAGCCTTTTGTGAGACTTAACCCGTTAGAGGGGCTTTGATTGGAACCCCTTGACCTTCTTGCTGAAATCGCCACGGTCAACAAACGAATATGCGAAGCTGGTCGCGAGCGACTTGAACTTGTCGAGCGCTTCAACCGCGAGATCCGGGAGCTTGTGCGCGACTTCGAAGGCACGCCGGATACGTTTAAGGTGTTCCTCGATCTGACGCGGAGCCTTCAACGCATAACGCGGCGGGTCGAAAAAGCAGAAGCAGACCAATCACTCGATTACACCGACCAGCTTGAAAAAGCGCTCACCGTGCTCAAGAAGCGCCGTTTTGAAACCGCCATTAAGGAGCTTGATCGAATTCCGGTCTTGGGCCTTCTCACAGAGCAACGCCAGCTATTTGAGGATTACAAGAAGGGTTATGCGGCCATGCTTACTCGCTGCGAAAGTTTGGAAGCAGAAATCCGCGAGAAGGGCGCGTACTACGAATCTTTGCAAGACGTGGACGTCACCTCGTTTGACGAGCTAGCCGCTTTAAAGGAGCAAATTACCGCGTATAACCACGGCGTCGGCACATTCTTAGAGACGTTCGTTAAGCAAGCCCCGATCTTGGACGTGCTTAGAATAAGTCTCGACGCGAGTTACCATCCTGAGCTCGGATTCCCCCCGTCGCCGAGCCACGAAAACGCTGAAAAACTCCTCTCTTTTGTGCTGAGCGAGGATCTCTCCTCACTCCCCCTCTACCGGGTTCTCGAATATGCTAAATACTCGGACAGCAAGCTCTCGCACTACGTTGTGGATACTACAAGCTTCAGGCAGGTCCTAGAGTCAAACGTCGTGTGGCTTGAATCGCTCGATGATATCAAACGCCGAGGAGCGCTGAAGCTCTCCCTCAAAGAGCCCGGAGTATCTCTTGCCGTGAAGATCCCGAGACTTATCGCTTTTCTGTCGAAACTAAACGCCCCAACTGGTCTACTCACCTTCTTGCGCGATACTCAGAAGCTCGTGACTAGCGGGCGGTATGAAAGAATACGTGCGACAAGTGCGGTAAATCGAAACCACCTAGAAAAGATCCAGCAGGGTGCACACATTGACGATCTAAGAGCATTGGAAGATGAACGTGCACGCTTGATGGAGCAGCTAAAGGACCTGCAAGAACCGCGAGCCGTGGAAATTGAGCTTGCGTGATAGGGCATCTGGAGCGATTAACAAGGCGTATAATGCGGGTCGCTCCAGAGCCTCAGCCAAGAAACGCGACTGCCCCACCAAGCAACTTTCTTATAGTTTCGATCGCTATCTCCGTAAAGGTTAACAATGGCAACAGCTTGCGACGGCGAAACATTTTCACGTGAATTTCTCACAACCGCGCGTGAACTTGGTGCGACCGCCGCCCAGGTATTTGATGCTGCGAGCATAGTGGTTGACGACCGCGTGCGACTCAAATGCAGCGTTCCGGTCTGCAGGAATTACAACGTCTGCTTGATGTGCCCCCCTAACGTTATGCCGCTCGATGAATTCAGGAACGTCCTCGCGCGATTCCAAAAGGCGCTGATAGTGCAGATTGCGTACGACGTGCCTAACTGGATGCTCGAACGGATCCACGCGGCTAAAGATCTTGCGACCCTCTACAATGATGAAGCGTATCTCAATGGGTGGGATCAAACGTATTTGGTAGCTAAAAATACGCTTGATATGATCGCCGCTCGTCTTGAAGCTGACGCATTTAAAAAAGGCTTAAAGTTCGCTACGGCGTTTTCCGCGGGAAAATGCACGCTTTGTGAGGCGTGCGCCGGTGCAGGCAATCGTTGCCGCAACCCGTACAAAGCACGACCGTCTATGGAGGCAATGGGCATTGATGTGGGAGAAACAGCACGCAACGCAGGTCTGCCTTTCAACGAGTCGGCCTCCGATCGCATCGTGTTGAATGCACTCGTCCTGCTTTGCTAGCCGTGATGCCCGCACAAAGTGATGGATGGTAACAGAATTGCTCGAACCGCTCGAGACGCTCACTATTAGTGAAGCAACCTGGAACGACTTTGATGCCATATTGGGTGTGCTTAGCAGCGTCGATCACGAATTTGTGCCGCCGCTCACCGAAGGCGAAAACCTGCGCGTTAAAGTAGCGCGCATTTTGAACGACAGGCGGCGGGGCTGGATCAAAGCGGTCGATGGCGGAAGTATTGTCGGCGTCGTCGCTGTCATCTACCATTATAGGCGACCTCAGCTCGGCCTTATCGAGACGCTCGCCGTTCTCCCTGAGTTTAGGCGGCTCGGCATCGGCAAGAAGCTCGTTCAATACGCCATGTCGAAGCTCTTTCAAAACGGGATGGAGGCAACGCTCATAACCACGTGGGAGACGAACGTTGTGGCCCTAACCATGTACCAAGAGCTGGGATTCAAGATGATCTTGCGAAAAAAAGTCGACGGCGCCTACTTCAAGCTTTTTTTCACGCGCAGTTTTGAGGAGCGGGCTCCTTTGCGCAATGGTTTCTCGAGATTTTGGAGCCGACGGTAACAACGAAAGCAGATTAACCGGTTTGTTCTGCGACGCCTCGCCCTAACAAATAGTACGCTACTCTCAAGGGCCATATCGTTGAAGAAATATGGCGACCAACATGGAGCAGGGCCCGCCAGCGAAAAGAGCGCGTTTTGAGGTAGGGCCTTGCGGCGAAGCCCGGCTCCTGCTGCATCGACACTTTAAACCTGGGACCGATCATATTTAACGATTTCGTTTCTGTTTTATCCTTCTTTTTAAAATCTGGACTCGAAATAGAGGTATTTTCTTGCGCCACGACAGATGTTTTAGTAAACGCACGGCGTTCTGCCCATATCCACGGGTAAATCAGGCAGCTTCGGGCTATCCACAGAAGTGAATTCCGAAAAAAAGTGTTCTACCTGTTATAAATAGTTTCTAGCTGCGTTTCGACTGCCGCTATCTAGCCACGTGGCGAGCTATGCGAACAGAGAGCTTCACAGAGACCGTTTGACAAAGATCCGCCATAACTCCCGCCTGTTCAACAAAAGAGCTTGAAGATTTGTTATTTTTTCTATCGAGGCGCGCAAGTCAATTCCTCTTGAACAAAAGTTCGCGTGCGTTGCACAGGAAACAATGGAACCTGTTGAGTGGAAGATCCTGTTAGCGGTCGATATGCTCAAGTATGAAGCGTTCATACTATGGTGTGACTGAACCAATGCGAAGGGCAAATACGGCCCTGCGCCGTTATGGGCGGTGATTTCCATGCCGTTACACAAAGTTACGATTGCCATTTCAGACGAACTCCTGGCCGCTGCTGACAAGCGGGCGAGCTCTGAAAACAGCAGCCGCAGCAAGATAGTCGCGGCAGCGTTAGAAGCATATTTAGGCGGGGCGCGCGAGAGCGAAGGCACTGCAGACGAAGACCTAGGAATGTTGATGGTGCCGCGTGAAACCGTGACGCGCCTCGAAGCTGAGCTTGAAAAACGGGAGCGCGAGCTGCGTCATAAAGAGGAGCTCCTCTATATGAAAACGGATATGATAGAGCGACTTACGGCGCAGTACGAGAGCTTCAAACAGGCGCGCGAAGACGAGATTAAGCGGTATGAAGCCATCGCGGGGTTCTACGGAAGTGAGTCGAGCAAGATCATCAACCGACTGGCGGACGTGAGTGAGACGCTTACGCGCTTGCTGCCTTCTGCCGTGTCAACTCCCACCCGACCCCCCAGTGGCGAGGCGGGAGCTGAAGAGGTGCAGGCGCCCTTACCGGAGCCGGAGGACGAGCCACCGAAGCGGACATGGAGGGAGCGACTGTTTCGACGGAAGCCTAAAACGGAAGAGGTAAGACGACTGTAATGAGCATCAAAAAAGTAACCGCAAAAATGACTCCGCTAGTTAGAGCAACTTGCGTATACTGAACAAGAGCCTCGGATCCAATCTGAGCAGGCGTTTCAGGGCCCCTTTCGTGTTCAGCTCTTCGGCTGTTATTCCTGCGAATGCGTGAAAGATCCGGCTTATTTCGTCATCTGAGAGATTCACTACAAACTCTTTGACTCTGTACGTGCGCTTGCGTGCTTTGCCAAACGAACGGTTCCACTCAGTTTCGTATTCTCGAAGCACTCTGACCGACGCATCGTTTTCGCGCACCGCTTTGTTCGCAACCTGGCCGGCGATCGTTCCGCTCTGGAGCGCTGCCATAATGCCCCCGCCAGTTATCGGATCAGTGTGATGCGCTGCGTCACCAACGAGCATCAGCCCATTGCTCACCGTGTGCGGAAGCGTGTCGCTTACGGGGCAGGCGCCCATCATCAGTTCGACCGGTTTGCCGCCGGGAAAGCGCTGCGCGACAAACTCGTCGAGGTATACCAACGGGCGCTTGCCGCTCAACTTGCTTCCAAGTACCCCAAGTCCAATGTTGGCCGCGCCGTCTCCTTTTGGAAATGCCCAAGCGTAGCCGCTCGGCGCCGCGGAGCCAAAGTAGAAATCGAGCGTGTTGTCCGTTAGTTCGACGTTTTGCATGTGGTACTGGGCGCAGCTCTCAATGTCCCCTAGCTTGAGCGTGGTGTTTATGCCCGCCCACCGGCCCACTTGAGATTCCACACCGTCGGCACCTATCACGAGCTTAGCGCGCACATCAAACTCCTCACCAAGGCGGCTAAGTTTGACGCCTCGCACCGTGCCGTTTTCCAGAATAAGCCCAGTCGCACGGGTGCGCACCATAACGTGCGCTCCGGAACGAGCGGCATCCTTAGCCAGCTGTCGATCGAAGAGCTTGCGCTCTAGAACGATGCCTAGCGGTTCTTCCTTTCCGAGCATTTCGCCCGAGACTTCGACTATCGTACCGTCAGGAGCGGTAGCCCGCACTCCCTTGACCTCGCTTGCCACCCACTTCCTGTCAGGTTTTACGTATTTTTCGAATGACGTGTGAAAAATGAACGGAGTTTCAACAAGAGGTACAGCCTCCGCACATCGTACCGGCGCCCCTATCTCTGGCCGTTTCTCTATCAGCAGAACGTCGCACTCTGCAGCTGCGTTCTGTGCTGCAACAGAGCCTGCTGGGCCAGCCCCGACAACTATAACGTCATAGTCTTCTTTCATTCGCTTCACTTACGTCTCTCGCCGGCAACGGACAGACTGATTTACCGATACCTCATCATCTTCAGCGGCTAACACCATCACAGCACGCATCCGCTAGATGAAACAGGGCAGTAACGGGCGTTCTTCAGCATTCACGAGCCATATTTGCGACACTTAACACTCGGCGGCGGACACCGCGCAGATGTAAAAAAGGAGTGTTTGAGGTCCTGTGGCGTTTAGATATACCCTTTTCTTCTCAACCAGTCAGCTTGCGGCGGAAGATATCGCCAGACAACATCTGCCTTTTCGTCTTGAATGCTCCAGGGCCGAATAATAATGACGTCGCCCACACGGAGCCACACTCTCCTTTTCATCTTGCCTGGAATTCGTCCCATGCGGGTTTTTCCGTCTTGAGAACGGACGGTGATTCGACTGCCGCCGAGCATTTTTTCCACCGTCCCAAAGATTTCATTCTGGTGTCTTCTGGGCAGCCTCACCTTGCTCGGTTGTTCTTCTGTCAGCTCAACACCTCATTTGATATTTGATTTTCATGGTCTCTCCTCTAGTCAGGTAGGCGTGGGCCCTTATAAATTGCGCGTCTGGCTGAACTCTCTCATGAACATTTCGCCCGCTTGCTAAGAAAAGAACACGAGCTCACAAAAACGGAAGTGCGCATTGACTGGCGTAAACGATGGCATAGCGCGCGATCTGGTAAGCATTGCAACGGTTAAGTTGGAAGTAACTCCTTTTACGATAAACACAAGGCTGACCGCTGGTAGATCTAATTAAGCAATGAACCAACTCGATTGCAGGTATTCTTCACAGCCCTGTTAGGATATTGCGTGGCACGCCCTTACAGGCGCTACGTAGACAGCTTCGATCTGACAGGCAATGAGGTGGTGCTGGATTACGGATCTGTCTCGGGTCGGATTTCGCGACACATAGCCGAACGCCTGTTGTCAGGTAAAGGCCACTTGACGTGCATCGATGTTTCTAACGTATGGATCGAAACCATACAAAAAAGGCTGAAAAAGTACCCCAATGTGGACTATAAGCTTGGTGACATTGCTGCACTTGACATAGCAGATAATGCCTATGACATTGTGTCGTGCACTTCGTGTTACACCACGTAGAAGAGGACCAGCGGCAAGAAAAAGTAGACATACTCGCGCGAAAGTTGAGGCCGCACGGCAGACTGTTCATTCGCAAGCCGACTCGAGAGCAGCACGGCACGCCTGCTCTTGAAATCCGCGCCCTGATGTCTACGGCAGGGCTGCACGAGCGCGAGAGCCGAATGAGCAGATCGTTGATAATGGGCGAAGTCTTTGACGGAGTGTTCGACAAAACCCCAGTCTAACGCACGCGCTTATTGACTGAGCGTCGTTTCAAAGAAACGGTTTGTTTTCGGGAACGCGTGTAGGACTCAGAATTGACATCTCTTCCCTCAGCCGCATGAGGTGCTTGCCGCCATAGCATACCTAAGAATTCTGGTGCGTATATACAAGAGAACACAGTCGCAATGTACTAGTACAAGACGTAATGAACACGGTAATCGCAACTGACCAACCATGACAAACAATCAGGGTTAGAGAGATGCAGCATCCCGCTTTGAAATGCGCACTTTGTTAAGACGATAAGATCGTACATGTTAGCTTTAAGCCTCAATATCCTAGAGACGCTCAGTAGTTTCGTCATTTCCGTTATTGAACAATTCGGTTACGCCGGCGTCTTTGTTGCCATGGGGTTAGAGAGCGCGTGCATCCCGCTGCCAAGTGAGGTGATCATGCCCTTTGCCGGCTTTGTCGTCTGGAAAGGGGAACTTACGCTGATCGGCGTAGCGCTTGTAGGTACTGCCGGCTGCCTCGCCGGCTCACTCGTCGCCTACTTCGTTGGGGCATACGGGGGTCTGCCTTTCCTCGAGCGGTATGGCAAATACGTGCTGATACGTAAGAGTGAACTTGATAGGGCACACGCATGGTTTGAAAGATTTGGAGAAATCGCTGTTTTTGTCAGCAGGGTGTTGCCGATCGTGCGAACGTTCATTTCCCTTCCAGCCGGCGTCGCCCGGATGGACGTGAAGAAGTTCTCCCTCTACACGGTGCTCGGATCGCTTCCTTGGTGTTTTGGGCTTGCTTATGTTGGGGTTCTTTTAGGCCCTCATTGGTCGGATCTTGAGGCGCTCTTTAGGTATCTTGATATCGTCGTCATAGCGGGGATAATCGGCCTTGTCGGTTATCTGATCTATCACAGAGAACGGATTGTGAGCCGAATGCGCTCATGATATGATTTAGACTCCGCCTTTGCCAGATTCGCGCACGATGTCAAGACGGAGACGTACAAAATAGCAATCTAAGTTCAAATTAAACGGATGACCAGAGAAAACGCCTCAAAAGAGCAAGCTTTATGGTACGAAATAGCAGCTTTTGAGCAACTACTGGTGAGAGACATGTCCAAAAAAGTCTTAATCGCCTATGGAAGCCGCTACGGCAGCACCGAGGAGATCGTGCGCGCAATGGTGCAGATCTTAGAAAAAGAAGGCTTAGAAACACAGCTCCTCGACCTTAGACAAACGAAGCAGAAGCAGTGGCCCACGTTGGCGTCGTTCGATGGCATCCTCGTCGGCTCGGGGATCAAGATGTTTCGATGGGTTGGGGATGCAACGACTTTTCTCAAAAAGCACGCGGACGAGCTCAAAGCGCTCAAAGCGAAAGGGCTGGTGGTAGGCGTTTTCGTGAGCTGTGGATCCGCGTCAACGCCTGAAGGCCATGCGGAGGCCACGGATAGGTACGTAGACAAGGTCTTGACCGATCTTGGAATCAAAGCAGAAGTGGATATCTATGACGCTTTTGGCGGCGTTTTTGACCTCTCCTCCTCGGCGCCAATGGGCGTCCTCGACAAGCGAATGCTCGGTATGGCGGCAAAACAGATGGTCAAAGATACGGGCATCCACCTGACGGAAGGCGGTCGCAACGATTTGCGAGATTGGGACCAAATTAAGACGTTTACCGAACATTTCGCGCAATTGCTGAAAGCAGGAGATGGCGCGAATTGACGAATCAAATTACCTCAAGGGACAGAACGGGTTCGAACTTGAACCCAGCGGTGCGCCGGCTTGGGTTCTGGTCGGCGGTCCTAACCGCTGTATTCGCCGCGGCATTTTTCGCGGTCGGTATCGCGACCCCGGTGCGATCTATCCCCTACCCTTACGTAGCCTCATTCATTCCCAACGATTACCTCTGGATGTATCCGGCATTCCTGTTGGCGCCGACCTTCGTCGTGCTCGTGGCGTGCATCCACTCCTACGCGGCCGATGAAAGGAAGGTATTCAGTCAGATCGCCTTGTCGTTCGCGGTGGTCTATGCGGCCGTTATCACCACAGACTCTTCATTCAGTGGACCGTCGTAGAACCGAGCATCTTGAGCGGGGAGACGGCCGGTCTCGCTCTGTTCACCCAGTACAACCCTCACGGGCTCGTCGTTAGTCTCGAAAGTCTTGCGTACCTCATGATGAACGGGGCGTTCGTCAGCGCCGCCGCTGTTTTTGCCGGGGGAAGGCTTGAGCGCGCGCTGCGATGGCTGTTCGTCGCGAGTTTTGTCGTAGCGGTCGGATCGTTTGTCGGCCTCTCTCTGCTGGGATATGCCATTGTCACGTTTGAGGTGGCAGTCATCACGATAAACTGCGTCGTGCTGGTTATCTCAGGCGTGTTGCTAAGCGTTGTGTTCAAGCGAGCTGCGTGACACGTGGTCGCAATCGGCACGCTCCCGTGTAGCTTTGGCGAACGCAACCACCGATGCCATTTCGTGGTGGCGTAAGACGAAAACATACTCGCTCTCATTTTTATCGTGGCCCACGGCTCCAGATCAAAGGGTGGCGGACCTAATGGGGTAGGATCAAACCTCAACCTAGAGGGGCGCTTCGAGGCTTGCTAAATGACTATCGGGCTGGTAAAAGCCTTTTTTCGTCAGTATGCGTAGCGCATGTGGCGTTACACGCTACTCGAATTCTTTCCGAGTGTCACATCAAGCCACCCTTTAATCTGGTCGCGCACGTGTCGAAAAGAGGCGCACTGATCGTTATCTGATCTTGGAGCAGACCCAGGATTCACAAAGGTGTGGTGGAGGTACTCAACCCCTCCCGGAAAGATGGGGCAGTTCTCCTGTGCATCAGCACACATCGTCACAACGTAGTCAAAGGATGCGTTGTCATACTCGTCGAGTGACTTAGCGCGCTGTGAGGCTATGTCGATGCCCTGCTCTGCCATCACTTCGATGGTACACGGGTGCACTTCCGTCGGTTCGCTGCCGGCGCTGTACGCCTCATATCGATCGGCATACAGGGCGTTGACGAACCCTTCGGCCATCTGCGAGCGCGCTGCGTTGTGCGTGCAAAGAAACAAGATCTTTTTCTTCGCATTCATCTTCTTCTCTCCCTCCATAGTCAATGCAGGCACACGACCTACGTCAACACATCCCTCATACAGTATAGAGCACTCCGGAGTGACGTCTTTTTTGAAGGACGAGTTGCGTGCTGGGCACCTTAATGATCTGGCAAAATTACCCGTTGGTGCGGCTACCGCACAACGAAGAAAAAATGAGATGACCGAATATGTGTGTAGCACGCACCGCGCGAGTAGACTTTTTGACGTCAACTCATTACACCATCAGGATACTACTCTACCGCAAGGAAACTACAGAGTCGCATAGAATAGAATGATATTTTGATATAAGATTGAAATTTTAAGGAAAATATGGAACGAAATTGCATCCTGATGGCGAAAGCCTCAGGCTGTGATCGTCACAATGCTGTTAGCGCACTATAAAGAAAAACAGGGCATGTGGCTCATGATAGCTTGCCTAGAGTTCAGTCTCGGCTCATATAATGATCCCATCCTTCCTCAAATTCCCTCGGTTGTTCCGCTTCACGTTCCATTTCACCTTGCCGTTCTAGCTCTTGCACTTGCCTCAATTCGACCTCTAGATAGTATCGATTTGCATGCTCGACTAAGTTAGCCACCATCTTCCAGCATGCGCCGTCCCTTTTTATTGCCGCTTTGGCTTTGGGGCATTTGTAACTAGCTGTGTTGCCAACAATCTTTGCGTTCGCACTTGCAGGGGCTTGTTTTTCGAAGTAACGCTTCCATTCTTGGGGTGGTGTGTTAGACAGGATATATGGGACTGTTACATCATTCCTTGAGAGCGAAAGCTCCTCGACGTGAGCGCAATCAACGTCTAGAATCGTAATCTCTGTAAATGCCATATCATACCTCGCGCGAATTTGTTGATTCGACTGAACTACTCCTCCCATCCGAGCCGCTCAAAAAAGTGAGCAAAGGCCGTTCGTTCGAAAGTCCAATGGTACAGCTCGTACGAACATCTTAAAAGTTGCTGTTTATCGGGTGGGCTGCGCATTTCTTCTGGAAGAGCGGCTTGTGGAGACCCTCGCTGCGTTTGTCATGTCGATTCTAACTCAGCCGCTTAGGCGCGCTTAAATTCACTAAATAGTTTTGGTAGTTTGGAACGAGGTAGCGTTCTCCCTTTTTACGGCCTCATCGAAGGCCTTAAAGCCGTTATTCATTGTGTAATATCATTGTTTTGGGCAAGACGTTTCTAAGGCAGTCACTTCACAGGGTGCGGCGTCACCCTCTGAATGAGGGACGTGAATCAAAGCAAGTCGAAAAAGGAAATAACGAGTTGGGAGCTAAGGAGATGCCAAAAGGAACGCGCTGTGCTATCCTGGTAAGGGACGGAATCAAATTTGGTCGGATCAGAGGCTTATCAGCACAAGCGCCGCGCTGACGTCAACTAGTCTTTCTTCTTCTGCCGAAATAAGGACTCTAGTGAAGACCCGTTCGAGTTGTCGCTCTCTAAACTCGCACTCCCTAGTGGCGCAGCCGTGACAGTTTAGCGGCTGCACTGGACCGCCCAACACCTTACACTGTTCGCTCATTTTAAACCGCCTCCCCTCGTCCTCATAGATGGGGGGCCTTCATTAAACCTTATTGGGCTACCTCCCAGGATCCTAAGCCAAATCTTTGCCGGAAACACCAGGAAAGATGTCACAATCAGTGCGGAGCCCTTATTAGACATTGTTCTCGTGCTAGGTCTCAGCAGACCGCCTCCACATTCGTCAGTCGCTTCACGCTCACGGTATGGACAATCAACTGGTTCTTTCAAGGCCATGACCTCCGTAGTTAATAGGGGCGGGAGAAATACGTCAATAAATCCTTCATACACTATATAGAACTCCGGAGTGGCGTCTTTTTGAAGGATGAGCTTGTTTGTTCACCGCATCGCTGCAATGCCAGCAAAACTCAAGAATTACAACAGCCTTGCCTCTTACTTGTGTTCATATCGAATTGCAAAATAGAGAACCCCCTATACGTCCCTCCCTTGCGCTTGCACATAACAACGCCAAGCCACCGAACGACCGAACCAGGCCCATTTATCGCTCAGTCGCTGCGCTCCCTCGTTTCGTTTGGTTGCACGCAGGAGCGCTTTTTGTGGGCTGCACTTTTTTGATGCTATTCGCAGCCCGGGTTAGTGAGCCCAGCTACCAGAAGATAATACTCAAAAGTGTCGCAAAATAGCGCGTAGCCGGCAAATCGTCATCGGCGGGTCGTGTCCAGATGGATACGGTAATTACGGGAAGGCCAAAATAATCTGCAAGATCTGGGCCCGCTCTCGTTTCGTCAGCCGCCGGGTTATAAAATTGAGGAAAGAGGCAGCACGTCTGAGTTCAGCCGCTGAAAAATGGGCACGCGCAACGTTGAGTACAACAGCTGGATCAACGCTCAGACTCAAATGGCATACCACACTCATAAGATCGTAGTCCAGTGCACTTTCGATGTTCCCGGTGAGGCGAAGATAATCGATGAGGCACATTCCGCGTTCGATGGTCGCTAAGAAGTTGTCACGCCGGATATCTCCGTGAACGAGTTGATATCTGCGCAACTGTTTCATGAGGCTGAACACGGCGTTGAGATTGTGGTCAGTGAGTTCGACACGCTCGAGCGGCACCCCGTTTACGAATTCCATGAGTAACGTCGCTCCCGCAGTCAACTCGAACACGCCGAGTGGCGCGGGCACGAAGATATTCGCTCGTTTCGCTGCCTTAAGAAAGAGTGCTTCGTGCTGCAAGAGTTCGCATGCGGAGGCGCTGCCGTCAAATGAGATGTCGACGATGTCGTTCCGTACAAAGCGGGCGTTTTTATTCGTGATGATGTCATGCTGTGTGTGTAGCCCCTCATCAGTTACCACTTTTGCTAGGTATACGCGGTCCTCGTTACCGACTCTCCCTGCCACCTTAAGAGGAATAGAAACCCAGTGTGTCCCGGTGGAGAAAGGAATGACATTTACCGCATCAAGTTCGAAGTTTGCTTTTAGAAGGCGTTCGATCTCTCTGTTATATCCATTGGCGATGGAATTCGGCAAGTGACTCGATGGGTTCGGCACCTGAGTAGTCAAAGGATTCACCTCGTGTGAAAAAACAATCCCTTTAGTCTTATCACAAATGCTTCCGCGAGCAGGATGCAGTTTTGCTCCATATTCCCTTGCAATTGCCAGTTCACCATTAGAGCGATTATATTAGTTGCTGTGCTGGCAAATGAAGATCGTAGAGATGCTCGTGCGAGAGTTTAAAGCCAATAACTTGTGTCTTGCCTTTAATGAGTGCTTCTCTAATACCGTCAAAACTTGAGCAGTCTATCAATGTCGCAGCATTTCCAATTTCTTCAGCAGCGTGTGCATCACTTGCGCCCGCGACAGGCTTGCGACATCGCTCGGCCAGCGCTCGGGCGAGCATATTTTGCGATTCCAAGGTTTTTGCGTTGAACCCCTCGATGACATCAATTCGTTTTATGAGCACACTCGGCAGCAAGTTTTTCCCTTCCCTATATGGATGGGCCCACATAGCCACCCCTCCCTGCTCTTTTATCTCTTCAATTACTTCATTTGCCTCGCGCGATTGTATTTCTTGGGACAAAAACAGGCCTATTATGTCCCCTTTGTCTGTCGTCTCTACTTCAGACCCAACTATGACCACGAAGTTGGGATCGCTGTTGGCCTTCAACGCTTCAAGCCCGCCACGAATTGTATCGTGATCGGTTACCGCGACACCGTTTAACCCCTTTTTCTTTGCCATCTTAAGGACGGTCCTCGGTTCCACGGGAGAATCTGGCGAATATGCCGAATGAATGTGAAAGTCCACAATCAACCTTGCCCCCTCCTTCTCATTTCTCGTTCAAGTGACCAAATGTGTGCATTTATTAAGCGCGTTCGGTGGTGCTACAGCCCAAATCGATCGTCTGGCCGCACACTTCTTCGAAGCGTTATTTAATTCGTGCTGATCGCTTGAATTCTGAAAAGGGAAGCAGAAATACTTTGCCCATATACTTTCTATACTTCACAGCTCCCAGAAACGCGCTAAACCATTTAAATGACGACATGAACTGAAACGCACAGTTAATACGATAGGCGAGCTACCCATATCCAGCAAAATCGCAAATACGTAATAATCCGCGCGAAATTACACACGAAATCGTTTGAATGGCCAAAATAGCCCGTTTGTTAGTAACATTCAGTGGCGTCGACGGATCCGGGAAGAGTACCCTTGCTCAAACACTTATTGGGCAGCTCAGTAGCAAGGGCATCAAAACTGAGTACCTTTGGTGGTTTTCTGCTAATGACTCATTTCTCGGGAAAATCGCGGGATCTGTGGTCCAGAAACTTGCCAAGCCTATAGAAAGCAACACTGATGGAGTTCCAAAAGTCAGTCTGGTGCGAGCGTTGTACCAGTTACTCGTCCTCATGGACTTTCTATTGCACGTGTGGTCGTCGTCAATCTTGGGGAAGAATCTCGTCTGCGATCGCTACGTATACGATATCGTAGTTTTCTTTGCAACGGAGTTACACTATTCTGAATCTAAAGCCAAAAACCTGATACGACTACTGAAGAGCGTTACACCAACACCACTTATTGCCTTTCTCGTCGATGTCCCTGCTGAGATTGCTCTGCAGAGGAAACACGATATACCCTCCAGCGAGCAACATGAAAGGCTTCGCAAGCTGTATTTCGATCTTGTCAAAGGTGATACAACCGTGAAGGTCGTGGATGGCTCCAAACGCCTTGAAGAGGCAAATCACATTGTATGGGTTCAAGTGAACGACCGTCTTGGCGGAATCACGAGGTGCTGACAAGCTCTGCATACAGGAACCACTCTCTGTGCCCAATCGATAAGGCAATTCAAAGTTACGTGCGCAATTTGACAGGAAACTAGCTTGAAATCTATTTTAAGTGTTCGAATAGCTATTCCGACTCGCGATTAATGCAACCAATCTGAGGCCCAACTCTCCTATCGCGTGACTCTCTCAAAAGCCAGCGATCATGCCTGTGCGAACTGAAGGCACTTGCGACTTGCTTTGGGTCGATCGCGACAACGCGTCAACCTTCGCATTTCTTGCAAGTACCTAGCCGGGCTAAGATTCCACAAGAACCGATATCGCCCCTCACGCGCCCACGCCCCAGCAGATAGCAGCGACTAGGCGCAACAAGGACAACTGGATTGATTATTGCATCGACTGATTATTCGAACCCTGGGGGGCGTCTCGCTGCCTCATTTGGAATAATCGTTTGCAAATGTCGCAATCAACAGGAAGTCAAGGATAGCAACTGTGCGTCACATCGACCATTGACAGCGCCCGCTTCACGCCGCCAGCATCTCTGCCGTACACCCGTGGATAAACGATTTAAGCACAGCCAATGTTACTCGTATGGAGATGCGATCGCCGATGCAAGAACTAAGCGAAAAAAGGGACGATATTGAAGAAGCTCTGAGCACAGCACGCGAGCGCGGAGCCCAGTTCGCTGATATCCGTCTAGAGAGCTCTGATGGCACTTCAATCTCCGCGAAAGACGGGATAACGAAGATAAATAGCTCAAATGAACTTGGGGCTGGAATACGGGCTTTTTTGGAAGGAGCGTGGGGGTTTGCCTACACGACACAAGTCGATCGCCGCGGCATGACCGATTGCGCTGAACGCGCGGTCAGTCTCGCCAAAGCAGTTTATGAGCACGCTGAGAAGTTTTCGATCGAGGTGCCGGCGTTTGAAGACACCGTCAAGACTACTGTACAGCGGCTGCCGACTCAAGTCCCAATAGCCGATAAGCTCGGCTACGTCCTGCAACAAGAGCGAGATGCAAAAGAAACGGACAAGCGCGTCAGCAGCACAGAGATCGGATACGCCGACATTGTTCTGCATAAAATAATCGCTAATTCCGAAGGAACGTATGTCAATGAGACCGTCGTGCGGTCGATCGCTCGCGCTATGATCTTCGCCAAAGAAGGTACATTGCGGCAGTCTGGCTATAAGGCCAAAGGTGATTCAAAGGGGTTCGAGCTGTTCCTCGACGGCGCGGATATCGGCCGAACAGCTGCGACACAAGCAGTCTCGCTCCTCGACGCAAAACCAGCACCTTCCGGGCAGTTTGATGCTGTGCTCGACCCGTCGCTCTCCGGGGTTTTTGCGCACGAGGCGTTCGGACACGCAGCCGAAGCTGACGCGATCATTTCGGGCACATCTATCCTGGCAGGGAAGCTAACCCAGAAGATTGGCTCTGATGCAGTGACGATCATTGACGACCCGAGCTTGCGGAGTTATGGTTACATGGCCTACGACGATGAGGGTATCCAAACGCGCCGAAAGGTGTTACTGGAGCACGGGATTTTGCAGACCTACCTGACCGACGTCGAAACCGGGTCGCGCCTAGGGTTGGGGTCAAACGGAAGCGCACGCGCACAGCGGTACGACGCTCCGCCCATCGTGCGGATGAGTAACACCTTCTTTGAACCTGGGGATTACGCGTTTGACGAGCTGCTCGAGGGGTTCAGCGGCATATACTTCATCGGCTGGCAGTATGGCTACACGACCCCTACAACAGGGATGTTCACCTTCAAAAGCAGAGAGGCGTACGCGGTCGAACGCGGAGAACTGCGCGACCATTTGAGGGACGCGGCGCTGAGCGCGATGACGCTCGAAGTCCTTCACAACATCAACGCAATTACGCGGACCTTGTCGTTCGACCCTGGAACGTGCGGCAAAGGCGGACAGATGACACCAAACACCACAGGCGGCGCCTACACGCGTGTGAGTGACGTCGTTGTAGGGGGGATGTAGGTGACGACTCACACCGAGCGAGAGGCTACGCTCCTTGAAGTGTGCACGCGGGCATTAGAGCTCGTAGACACGTCTATCTACCAAGGAGAGGCGTTCGCCACTCACTCGAACTCTGTCAGCGCAGAGCTCGAGAAGGGCAAGATCAAATCAAGCCAGAGCGGCTTTGAGAGCGGCATCGGGATTCGGATCTTCAAGGATGGTAGCATGGGGTACGCGCACGCATCTCTCGAACGGGTTAAGTCCGCTGTCGACCAGGCGATCGCGGCGGCACGTGCCGGAAGTCCTGATAAAGATTTTAAATCGCTTCCGCCGGCCGAGCGCTATCCCGCCGTCTCCGGTACCTGGGATAACACAATCGCATCACTCGACGTCTCAACGGTCGCGCAACTTGCGATTGACGTCGCCGATGCAGCGCGTATTGACAAGCGCGTCGATATCATCAATTCTGGCGCGTCCGTCGGGCAGTGGAGCGGCGCGATCGCAAACACGTTCGGCGTTTCGGGAACGGACAGTGGAACGCAGGCAGCGCTCGACGTAGACGTGATTGCTCACAAGGGGGAGGCCAGCGGAAATGGCTTCGAGTACGCCGGGTCGCGGCGTTTCGATTTCGATGTTGATTCGGTTGGAATTGCAGCAGGAGAGATGGCACTGCGTAGTATGAACCCACAGCCGATTCTATCAGGCAAGATGCCAGTCGTGCTTGATCCCCTTGCTGTTGGATCCATCATTGCAGCTGCGGTCACCGTGAGCGCTGACGACGCGCAACGGGATCGTTCGTTTCTAACAGGGAAAATAGGCGAACACATCGCTGTAAGCGAGTTCACGATCGTGGACGACGGACTGCTTAGCGGCGGCTTAGAGACAAGCCCCTTTGACGCTGAAGGAGTGCCCTCACAGCGAACCCCTCTCGTCGAAAGAGGCGTCTTGCGATCGTACCTGTACGACAGCTACACGGCAAACAAAGAGGGGAGAACGAGCACGGGCAACGCCTCTCGCGGGGACTTTCGGCAACCGCCTTCGATATCCCCAACAAACCTCGTAATCGCAAGCGGAGCTGAGGCCAACGTAATCGATGATGTGCAACACGGCATTTATGTTAGGGCCACCGGCGATCGGCCGAATACGAGCACCGGAGAGTTTTCCGGAATGGTCTACGCCGGCTACGCCATCGAAGACGGTGAACTCGAACACGCGCTAAAGCAAACCAACATCGGAATCAACGTCCTCGACTTGCTTCAGCAGATCGATGGCATAAGTCGCGAGGTCAAGACGTACTTCAGCTTGACGACGCCAACCGTTCGGGTAAGAGATGTCAGCGTCGCAAGCAGCGACTAGGGCAACGCAAGCAGTAAATAGAGGGAGAAAGACATCCTGCTTACTCGGGAGAGAGGCGAGAAATGGTGGCTTTTTTGCGAGACTTGGAAAAAACAGCGCGTCAGAACGACAGCTGGCTTTGCGTGGGACTTGATCCTGATGGCACGGTGGATGATATTTTTGATTTCAACCAGCGTATCATCAGCGCTACGCTCGATTTAGTCTGCTGTTTCAAGGTCAATACGGCGTTCTACGAAGCGCGCGGCCCTTCGGGGTTGGACGCGCTTATCAAGACAGTGGAGTATGTCAAAGAGTTCGTGCGCGTGCCGATCATCGTAGATGCAAAGAGGGCCGACGTGGCACACTCATCAAAAGCACATGCCAAGTACGTGTTTGAGATCGTAGGAGGTGACGCCGTGACGGTGAGTCCCTATATGGGACTCGACGCGATAGAGCCCTTCATCGAGCGGCGAAACAAGGGCGTTTTTATCCTCTGCAAGACGTCAAACGCCGGGGCAGCAGAGATACAGAATCTATCCTGCGCCGAACCGCTCTACCAGGTCGTGGCGAAAAAGGCTTTAGAGTGGAATATACACGGCAATCTCGGCATCGTCGCGGGCGCTACCCAAGGCGGCGAACTGAAAACGGTGCGCGGCATCGTAGGCGAAGATGTTCCGCTCCTCATCCCAGGGGTAGGATCACAGGGAGGCAATCTTCAAGCGGCAGTCACGTCTGGGATGAATGCACAAGGGCGCATGGGCATCATTGCCGTTTCTAGAGACGTCATTTTCGCGCCATCGCCTCACAAGATGGCAACTGCATTCCGCAATGAGATCAATACATATCGGGGGAGTGTTGAAACACTTACGCTCTAATTGACGTGGCGGACACTCACTTGATCCAGGAGCTTGCTGACGTTTTCTGGCGTTATGGAGACATCCTGAATAAGCGTTGCTGCCGTCCCGGTCGCCGCTGCCCGCTGTACTGCCTCCTTATAGCTTTCTCCTAAGACCAACGCGTGAACAAACCCAGCAACTGCCGAGTCTCCCGCACCGATGGTATTCGTGACCGTCACACGGGGCGGACGCGCTATCCAGCGTTCATCTTCAGTTACGAGAAGCACGCCTCTAGCGCCCATGGAGACAAGCACAACATCAATACCTCGCTCGTGCACCTGAACAGCAGCATCAACGATCGAACCGATGCTATTGAGTTGTGTAGCCATCAGTCGTTCAAGCTCGTGCACGTTGGGCTTGACGATGTGAGGTTTTGCCCTCAACCCGGCCTTGAAGGGCTCATCATCAGAATCGAGGACGACAGTAGCTCCTTTGGCTTTGGCGATCTCTACGATTTTCTGATAAATGATTGGGTTGACCCCTAAAGGAACGCTTCCGCTGATGATGACATAATTGGCGTCCTTGAGGCGTTTTATGGTGTCGATCATCTCCATGAGCTCGAAGGACTGAATGAACGGGCCGCGCAAGTTGAACGAGATCTGTCGATTTTTTGCTGCCTCGTGAATGTAAACGTTAATTCGGGTCTCGGCAGAGATCCTCACAAACTCGCAGTTAACGCCGAGGTTAAAAAGACATCCTTCGAGCTCCCGGCCAGTGTACCCGCCAGAAAACCCTATCGCTTTGTTATCCACGCCAAGCCGGGTGAGCGCTTTCGAGACGTCGATGCCTTTGCCGCCTGCATATCGCTCATCGCCGTCCACTCGGTTAGGGTTGTGATATTCGATCGACTCAACGGTAAGGATGCGGTCAAGGGCAGGATTTAGCGTAATCGTGTATATCATAGCTACGTCTGCCCGCGTCCACCAGAATTACGCAGGCGATGTTGCGGTATCCACAGCGACGAACAACCGCAGATTCACGGCATGTTGTACTCTTTCACTTTAAACTCTTTTCTTCCCGTGTAGATCTCCAGTGCCTCCTCCACGCCTGCACCGTTTACGACGATCGCTGAAATCGCATTGCACATTTGAATGGCTTCCTTGAGCCGCTTTTGGTGGATGTTCCGGCCAGTCGCATTGCCACTTGCGCCGCTTATAAATATCTGCTCCCACAGGCGCTCGAGGAAAAGTTTGACGTCCACGCTTGAACCCCCTGCGCACAATACTTTGCATCGGGCCGCGGCCTGAACGGCCTCTTTAAAGGCTTCTTTGGAATCGACGCCGTCTTTCTTTGGGTAGTTTACTTTCACAAAATCCGCGCCGAGTGCGGCACCCAACCCGGCAGCGCCGGCGATGAGATGCGGGTCGTGCTCATCTTTCACTGCCTCGCCGCGGGGGTAGATCCAAATGATCGCGATCATGCCACGCTTGTGGGCGCCGTAAATAATCTGGGCGGCCTCGTGCAGCATGTGCGCTTCGTATTCGCTTCCCGCGTAGATCGTATATCCAACGGCGGGAATGCTCAACGCCGAACTCGTCCGAAACCTATCGACTTGTTCCATGGAATAGAATAGGCCACTGAACGGTTCTGCTTGCCCGGTCTTTACGAGATTCGTCTTGGAATTGAGCTTTATAAGATAATTGACGTCCGGATAGTCTTCGCCGAACCGAGCGATCAGACCCATCTGCGTCGCAAAACACCCGATTTCAGCGCCACTCGCGATTCGAAACAAGTGCTCAGGATCGTTATCGTCGGGGGAGATGCCGGGGCCGTGGAAATCATCGTTCAAGTGCTCAATCTTCTGATCTCCCGCGAAGAGCATAAGACGGCCACTTCCCCTGGTCATAGTGAATAGATTTCTTGTGTATTCCATTCGCAGCTCCTGGGGAACATCTAACGGAGCCCTAATTGCGCTCATCGAGAAATCCATTTGGTACCTCCTGTCTACGGGTTTCTTCCCTTTTTCACTAACTCGACTGCCTAGCTTATTGCTTTGTCGCCGGTTTAGCGCGGACACCGCCGTTTGACCGCTACCGATAGCAGCGTGGACACCTCCTTACAGCTATTGAGTCTATGTAGCTCACTTATAAGGGGGGATACCGTACGCATGAAATGTGATAGATCAGCGCAAAGAACCCGTAGAAGTGTGCCCCGGCGTCTTCCAGATACCGGCGCAGCGGCCATCGTGTCACGTTTACCTCATCGTTGGGACCGACAAGATCGTCATGATCGATTCGGGAATTGATGCAAGCTTTAGTGATTTGAGGGATGCGTTAAGCGACATCGGATTCACGCCTGCAGATGTCGATTTGGTCGTTAACACGCATGAACACTTTGACCACATTGGCGGCAATAAGTACTTCTACCGCACGGCCATTATCGCGGCTGGACGGCTCGCTGCAGCAAAAATAACCGAGAAAGACGCATATGTCACCATGTACTCGTCATTTTCGGCCGATTATCGGTATACGAGACCGCATTTGTGGTTTGAGAACGGAGCGTTTGTCGACCTAGAAAACGCGAAACTCGAAGTGATCGATACTCCCGGGCACACATCAGGCTGTATATGCATCTATGAGGAGTATAACAAACTGCTATTCTCAGGAGATACAGTTTTCGCACACGGGACTCTGTCGGCGATAGCACCTTCGGGAAGTGCTGGTGACTACGTTCATTCCATGGACGTGCTCAATACGAAAAAGATAGAGCAACTCTTTCCGGGCCACGGATCGCTTTCGCAAACACCCTCTGAAGACATAGAACGCGCGTCGAAAAACGCCAGAACAAGATTGCACGAAATGAAAACTGGCGATACGTGGTCTGAATCTACACCTCTAGACGAACCAGGTCAGTGAAAAAGCCATTTGGCCTTCTACCTGCGAATTTCTTCCTTTTCCACTAACGCAACCTCTAAACATATTGCTTGGTCGGCATTTCAAGGTGATTCTGCTCCCCAAACTGATGGTCAGGTCGGTCCGCACGGGATGCAAAACAAAGCAACACTGTCAAACTCCAAAGCCGCGAATTTTCTAAAAAAAGCTCTCGCGTTGCCAGCATAGGCACCGCCGAGGAGACGAGAGAGGTTCGCAAGTCATACGCACTTGAATCAGCAAGCGCGAGAACGTTAGCGCTGTGAAAGGGGCTTGCTATTTCAAGAAGGCCCGCTCGCCTTCTTCCATATAGCAGACGCGATTACCGATGTTTACTGCGTGATCCGCGATGCGCTCAAGGTATCGAATGATGTATAGGAGGCTGGTCACGTCAGATACGGTCTCCGTTGAGCATTTGCCTTGAGCGAGCGCGTTCACCATGTTGTTTACGATGTCTTTATAGAGGTAATCAATTCTGTCGTCACGCGCCTCGAAGCTACGCGCTTGTTGAACGTCACCTTGCGCGTACGCTTCGATGCTATCAGCGACCATCGCCTTCACGTCAGCGACGAGCTCATTAAACTTCGATGCGGAAACGGGTATGTGGATGGGCTTCCCCATGGTGACGACCTCTTCGGAAATGTCGACCGTCCAATCTCCGATGCGCTCCAAATCAGTTATCATCTTAAAAGAGGTCGCAATTACTCTCAGGTCCTTTGCCATAGGTTGCTCAAGTGCAAGAAGCTTTATGCACTGCGATTCGATCTTTCGATCGAGAGTATCTATTCTATTATCATTGGCGATTACACGCTCAGCAAGCGCAGTATTGCTCGTCTCAAGCGCGGCTAGCGCGTCCTCAACAGATTGCAAGGTGATGGCCCCCATGTCGGTGACGTCGTCCCTCAACTGATTCAACTTTCTAGTGAAACGATTTCTAGCCATGCCTACTTCTCTTATCCGAACTTGCCGGTCACGTAGTCTTCTGTCCTCTTGTTTCGCGGTCGTTCAAATAAGTCTATCGTAGAGGCGTACTCTACAATCTCGCCCAGCCAGAAGAACGCCGTGTGCGACGAGACGCGCGCGGCTTGTTGCATGTTATGCGTGACAATGACAATCGTATAGTCCTTTTTGAGTTCGTGTAGTAGATCTTCAATCTTTGACGTCGCGATCGGGTCGAGCGCCGACGCCGGCTCATCCATAAGGAGGACGTCAGGTTCTACCGCGAGGAGCCGCGCAATGCAGAGCCGCTGCTGCTGACCGCCCGAAAGCCTGAGCGCGGACTCATTGAGCCGATCCTTAACTTCGTCCCAAATCGCGGCGCCTTTGAGGCTCCTTTCTGCAATCTCGTGCAGGGTCTTTTTATCTCGAATCCCGTGGACCCGCGGCCCGTAGGCGACATTGTCGAAGATGGACTTCGGGAACGGGTTAGGCTTTTGAAAAACCATCCCAATCTCTTTGCGAAGTTCCACGACGTCCGTATCCGAGTCGAGGATGTTACGTCCTTTGTAGATTACTTCGCCAGTAAACTTGACATTGTCTACAAGATCATTCATTCGGTCAAGTGTTTTGATGAAAGTCGATTTTCCACATCCTGATGGACCGATTAGGGCCGTGACTGCGTTCTTTTGAATCTCGATGTTGATGTTCTTGAGGGCTTGAAAGTTCCCAAACCAGAGGTTCAGGTTCTTTATGCTTATTTCAATCTCGCCGCTCATGTCGTCATAGCCCCTTTAGTTTCTTGGTATAGCGGTTCATTAGATAGTCAGTTGTAAATGTGATGGCCAAGATCGCAATAATCAGCACGGCGGCTGTACCATAAGCCGTTGTGGTGTCGTTGTACTCAGTAAGGATATTATAGATATACAATGTCATTGGGCACGCAGGATCCCGCACGCCGTGGATCAGACCCAGAGCACCGCCTACAGTAAGCAGGATGGCCGCAGTCTCACCGATAGCACGCCCTGCGCCGAGAATGAGCCCCGTAATGATTCCTGGGAGCGCTGTAGGCATGACAACGGTGGTAATCGACTGCCATTTCGTCGCACCTAAGCCTAAGCTGCCTTCCCGCAGCTCCCCGGGGACGGCTTTCAACGCCTCTTCGGAAATTCTGAGCGATATGGGGAGCACCATGAATGCAAGCGTCAGCCCGCCCGATAGTACAGACCATCCTCCAGTGTAAGGCTGTAAATAGATGACAAAAAAGAGGAATCCAAAGAGGCCGATAATGATAGACGGTATACCTGCCAATACTTCTGCCGCTTGGCGAAATACTTTTCGCAGGAGGTTCTCTTTTGTGTATTCGTTCAAATAGATTGCACCGCCGACGCTCAGCGGCGCAGCTACCAGCAAGGCTAAGCCCGTGACCGCGACCGTCGCCACTATCGTCGAGTAGATTCCTGTCCCTTGCTGTCCCCTCACACCAGGATTTGTGGTCAAGAAGTGCCAGCTGATGAGCGGAAGTCCGTTTACGAGTATGTAGGCCAATATGACGATGAGGATGAGTAGGGTCGCAATACCGGCCCCCCAGAGCAATCCTATAGCAGCAGTCTCGCGGAGTTTGGCCGCCATTAGTAGGTCACTCGCCTCCTGCTCACAAGGTTTGCGAGCCCCGTAAGAATCAAAATGAACACAAAAAGTACTACGCCCATTGCGAAGAGTGCCTGCTGGTGTGCCCCCGTTGCATAACTCATCTCGAGTGCGATTGTCGCCGTAAGCGTGCTCACGGGAGCGAATATTGAACCGGGAATAGCTATAGCGTTTCCAGCCACTAGCAATACCGCCATTGTCTCGCCGATAGCGCGCCCCATGCCGAGTATGACGCTGGCAATGATGCCCGAGCTTGCTGCGGGGATCAAGACGCCCCTAATCGTTTGCCAGCGCGTAGCCCCCATCGCTAGACTCCCTTCCTTGTATTCACGAGGAACAGCGCGCACAGCATCAGTAGATATGCTGATGATGGTGGGGAGTATCATCACGGAGAGGATGATCCAACAGGCAAGAACGCTCGTCCCAAATCCACCAAATTGCCCGCGTATCCACGGTACAATCACAAGAAGGGCAAAGAACCCGTAAACGACTGATGGGACACCTGCCAAAGCGCTTACGGAGGGCATCAGCGCGCGCCGGACCGCAGGGGGTGCAATTTCAGCTAAGAAAACGGCACACGCGATCCCCAGCGGCGCTCCAATCGCTACGGCGCCCAACGTGACGATAAGCGATCCCAGAATAATAGGGAATATCCCCCACGTGCCGGCGGCGAAGCTATCGGTAGGCAACCAAACGCTGCCTGTCAGAAAGCTCAACCCCGCTTCAGCCAAGAAAGGCACGCCTTGGCTAAAGACGAAAATGATAATCAAGAAAATAGCGAAGATTGACGAGATCGCACACAACAGCAGGATCCCCTGGATGAAACGCTCTCCTACAACCCTCGTTCTTGTTCTCCGAAGGGTGCGCACCCCTATGTTGGCCGTGTTAACCACCGCTTAGTTGCAAAAAAAAGGAGGGGAGGGGATGTGCAGGTCGTTAGGTTGGCGTTGCTGTCGTTGCTGTCGTTGCTGTCGTTGCTGTCGTTGCTGTCGTTGCTGTTGTCATTGTCGGCGGGACGTACCCTGGCACGTCGGTGAGGGCTACCTCGCCTTGGCCCTTCAAGATCGTTTGGCCTGCTGGGCTAAGCGTATAGTTTATGAAGTCCTGCGCAAGCCCCGTCGGGGATCCGTTCGTAACGTAGAGAAGATACCGCTGAATTACGTAGCTTCCATCTGCTATGTTGTTATAAGTCGGAGCTACGTTATTGATGTTCAGCGGCTTGACCGAGTTATCGAGTGCATTAGTCGCGATGTAACCGATTGCGTTCGCGTCTCCCGCGACATACGATTTCACCGATCCCGTGGAGGACTGTTGGATCCCTCCTGTGCTAAAGTTACCGCCTTTCAAGACAATTTTTTGCACCCCATCTCGCGTACCAGATCCCTGCTCTCTGTTGACGACATTGATCTTCGCATTGCTTCCACCGACTTGGTTCCAGTTGGTGATGTTACCGGTATAGATGTCACGAACCTGGTTCAGGGTCAGATTCGTTACAGTGTTTTTTGGATTAACGATGATGCCGATCGCATCGACGCAGATTGGAATAGGCTTGAGATTCGGATACTGCGCCAGCTGACTGGCCGTAAGATTGGCTGAAGCGTCACCGATCTGCGCAGTGCCTGTCCCGACGGCTGTAATGCCCGCCGCGGTTCCACCGCCTGCAACGTTTACCGTTGTGCCTGAGTTGTTTGCCATGTAGGCCTGCGCCAGTGCTTGCGCATCTGGCTGCACTGATGTCGAACCTGCAAGGTTCAATGTACTGCCGCTCGCCCCGCCAGTCGAGTTGTTCGTGCTGGACGTGCATCCTGCTCCGAACACTGCCACTGCGACGAGCAATGAAATTAGAACAATTGGCAAAATCTTTTTCATACGTTCACCCTCGAGCGAATATAGATCTTATGAGTATCCTATATAGACTATATAGATCAAGGAGCGGCGCAATAAAAGGTATAGCCCATGGGTTTACCGGTTCGATTTTGCGACTGCGAGATTGATGGCAACCTCCGCTATATTCATCCCGTAGTCTGCAACCCGGTCAATACTGTTGACGATGCAGTATGTTGGCAGCGCTACGTGAGCGTCTAGGTCGAGCGTCATCTCTTCAAGACGTTTAAGGATCGGCAGCTGCCTGCTCTTTGTGCTGATAGCCTCCTCGGCAAGCTTCGGATCAAGTTTTGACAGTGCATCCATCGCGAGCTGTATGATCTTATTTGACAGAACACTCGCCTCGTTTATGCTGTTACGCACCTCTTCAGGGACGGGCCCTCCTGCCAACGTCAGCACGCAGCGCGCTATCTTAGTCCCATGATCGGCGATTCGCTCGAGCGAGACAGCCGTGAGATAGTACTCAAGACTCTCGTTTGCGGCAATATCTGAAGCCTCCGCAAACGGGGTCTTGACCATCGCTTGCAGACGTTTGAGGGTGAGTAAATAGTGGCGGTCCACGTCGCGATCTCTCACGATAACATCATTGGCGAGGTCGATGTCATCTTTCAGCATTGACTTTATGGCGTCGGCGAGCATCGACTCGACGATGAGGTGCATCCTCCTGATAGATTTTTTGACTTGCAGCTCCTTGGGACTTAGAAAATCCTGTATCACGACCGATTTCGCGGTCTCTTCGACGACTTCCATGCCAATGAGGCGGTAGGACATGTCGCGTATCGTCTCTCGCTGATCGGATCGAATCTTCTGAGCGCGAAGCTCGAATGTATCATAGCCCGCGATGTAGATGGCAATCATGTGGCGTGCCAAGGCCTCGTCAAAAAGAGCGTCAATGTTAAAAATCCCACGTTCCTGTGGCTTAACGTGCTCGTTAGGCGTGACCCGCAGTGAGCCATCCGGAAGCGTTGACAGTGCCACTCGTGACTTCTCTTTCAAACCGAGTTGTGTGGCCCATACCTTGGGCAGCGAAACAGTGTAGCTCGATTTGCCAGTAAGTTGAACTTTTCGAATCTCCATAAAAATCTCGGAATTATATAGAAAAGTCAGGCATATATACTTATTGTTCGAAGAATAGAGCATGCCGGGGGCGGGACTTGAACCCGCGCTCTTCAGATGTCTCAGGTGTCGTATCGGAATACCCTATGAGTCTGACACCTTAGCCGTCTAGATCGCTGCCTTAAATGCAACAACTTACTAGGCCACCCCGGCGCGCCAGATGCCGTAGCGCGCCACAGCAAACGCTACAGATACTCCCGCTATTAAGAGCGCTCTATAAAAGGCTTTTGTCGCGAGCAGCCGCCACATTTATATAAAAATAATATAAATAAGTCTCTATAATTAAAATAAGGCCTTTTTGAAGGGAACTTGGCGAAATAATTTAAAAACGTATTTATATCGTCAATATAATTTATAGGATAAAAATAGTAAGGGGAGTATAATGAGGGACGAATCCATGCCGGTATTCGACCAAGATGAGGAGGTAATGGCTAACCTCCTAGGTAATATCGGCCTCAAGAGGAATTTGGCGAAGGCACTTGTGTACCTTGCAAACGTCAACGAATCGGTGTCCCGCAATATTGAACTGGGTGCTGGCTTGCGACAACCTGAAGTCAGTATAGCGATGCGCGAGCTGAGAGAACGTGGTTGGATCGAAGAGTGGGAACAAAAAAAGGAGGGCAAAGGCCGCCCACTCAAATGTTATCGTCTCTCTGTTGAACTCTGCGACATCATTGACCATCTCGACGATTCACGAAAACGCGACGCACAACAAGACGAAGAAACGATCACCACGCTCCGGAGCCTGTCTCGGACCGTGGGAATAACTAGATAGTTCAATACTGCGACAAGTCACGGCGTTAAGATCTCAACGGTGGCACTCTTTTCGCGAATGCGCGCGACGTGAACCTCAGAGACATTTGTAAAAATGCCGTGTTCCACCACCCCGGGAATAGCGGACAGCTCGATTGCCAACTTTCTTGGATCTCTGATGATCCCAAAGTGCGCGTCGAGGATGAGGTTCCCCTGATGAGTGACATACGCTCGATTTTGCTCAAATCGCCTAAGTTTTGCCGAAGCTCCCATGCGGCGCACTTCGCTACGAACGACTGGACACGCGAAGGGCAGCACTTCGAGCGGCACCGGCAGATTTAGACGCGGCGCGAGCTTTGAGGCATCGACCGCGACGCAGAATCGCCGTGCTGCGCGCGCAACGATTTTCTCGCGCGTGTGCGCCCCACCACCTCCTTTAATGAGGTGAAGGTGGGAATCGACTTGATCAGCGCCGTCCAATGCGATATCGATGATCTCGTGTTCGTAGAGGGACGCCAGTGGCACGCGGTGCTCGATCGCCAGCAGCATCGACTGGTACGACGTGGGAACGCCCGAAATCGACAGCCCTTCATCAGCGATCCGCCTCCCAAGATGGACGATCGCGTGCGCGACGGTCGTGCCCGTACCAAGCCCCACAATCATTCCGTCATCGACCAGGTCTGCGATAGATTTTCCAGCTGCTTCCTTCTCTAGGTGCGAGGGCTCCACAAAGGAGCACATGAATCGCTTGGGTTTAGCCGTTTCGATTTCATCGTGCATGTTGAGCGACGAAGCTATTTAGTTAAGGAATACCATTTACGTTAAGACTACACCAGGATACGCCACCACCGATCATTACGGAGGAAAGACATGGGGATACTAGATCGTCTCACGACGATGATTAAGGCAAAAATCAGTTCGTTTCTTGATCGACACGAAGATCCACGCGAAACGCTCGATTACTCCTACGAAAAGCAGTTGGAGCTGCTCACCAATGTAAAGCGCGGGATCGCGGACGTCGTTACCGCGAAGAAGCGACTTGAACTTCAGAAAGCCAAGCTTGAATCAAACATCGAAGATCTCAACAATCAGGCGCGGGAAGCGGTAACCCTTGGTCGCGACGATCTTGCTCGCCTCGCGCTCGAGCGGAAAAAAGACAACATGACGCAGATCGAGTCACTCACCGCACAGATAGCCGATCTCGAAAATGAGCAGGCAAAGCTCGTAAACACGGAAACGCGGCTCTCTGCCAAAGTCGAAGCGTTTAGAACAAAGAAGGAGACCATCAAGGCGCAGTACTCTGCGGCCGAAGCGCAGGTCAAGATCACGGAATCCGTTACGGGAATCTCCGAGGAAATGGCCGACGTAGGGATGTCCGTTCAGCGTGCTCAGGATAAAACGGAAACGATGAAAGCGCGGTCACAGGCGCTCGACGAGCTTATTGACGCCGGTACGCTCCAGGATGTAACAAGCGACCAGACAAAGGTCGAGGAGGAACTGAGCAAGATCAAGTCAAGTGATGAGGTCGATCAAGAGCTCAAGATCTTAAAGCAACAGGTTCCCGTGAAGAAGAAGAAGGCGACAAAGGAGGAGGCACAGGAGGCACAACAATGATCGTGCGCATTCTCGGTGACAACCAGTACGTGCTCGATAGCAAATATCTCGATAAGCTGAACGAGCTCGACACCTGCATGGTCGATCACCTCGGCCACGAGCAAGTCGACGACTTCGACAGCTGCTTGCACGAGATGATACACATCATCCGCGAGAAGGGTACCCCTCTCGATCCTGCTGAAATACGTGCCTCAGATCTGATCGTTCCCTCGCCTGACATGACGCCGGACGAAGCGCGAAAGCTATTCACAAAGGAGGGCATCATCCCTGAGTGACCCCGGCTAAAGCGGCACGTCCCACAGCGGGTACCAGCGTTCCAGCTCTTGCTCTATCGGGAGCTCTGATTTCATGACAGACCGAAGCCGGAACTCATACGCGTAGTCGCGCTTATGCTGTTTCGCGTCAGTTGGCACAAATGGATAAAAATCGCCGCGCTTGTAGTTATAGATCCAAAAAATGCTTTTTTCATTTCGAAATGGGAATACCGCGCACAGGATCTGCTCACCGAACCCGCCGTCGATGAGCGTCGAGCTCACCGCGTGGAGGTCTGAGACGACGTTCTCAAATTGGGCGTCGGATACGATGACCCAGGCGTAGCCAAACTCGTCCTGCTTGATCTCAAAAGTGGTCTCGCTGATTTTCAGCAGCTCCTCAATCTCCTTCTCACACTTCGAAAAACCGCCCGATTCAACGGGCTTGAAACAGATGCCGGCCTTGCCCGTTGGTTGTAAGCTAAACTGAGCGCTCAGCGTGATGTAGGCAGTTGCCATTGAAAAAAGGCTTTCGACCTTAGGAGCTATGCCTTTCGTCCTTCCGAGTAGTGCGTCCAAAAACCCCATGGCATTTTAACCGTTAGCGTGAGACGTGAAAGGGCTAGTCGTGCAGCGTGAGCCGATCCAGCGCCGCGCGCGTGACTGTTGACGTTTCATCAGCGGTACCTCCAGTGCGCTAGTCATTGAGTATAGTGGAGCCATCGGGGGTAAAACGGATGCTGCCTAAATCGGCAATAATCTGCCCTGGTGTCGTTAAGCGTTCATCGTACGTCACGATGACGGTGAAAAAATCAGCGATCACCTCGACGTTGATGATTCCTTTTCGCCTCGCAAGGAACTTGTCGAGCTCGGCCGCATCCGAAGCTTCCCGCAGCTCGTGCAAGCGAATTTTTACCCTCTTTACGTGTTTCTCATCAGCATTCATCAATCCGCTTCGTATGTTGCTCCATCACTAGATAAAAATGCCCCATCCTTTTGTGCGTGAAGTGACGGCCCCACGCGCGCGGCACGTCCCGGGTTCCTGCACGCACGATGCTAGACGGCCGCTAAGCTGCTCGTACAGCCGCCCGTGGGGATCGAGCAGCCGAACTGGTGCTCCTAGGATTTATGCTACACATGAAACAGAATGTGCAACTTGTGAGGGCACAGCGAATGGCGGAGAATCCGACCGACAAGAAGGGAAAAAAGTCGAACTAATTGATGGGGGGTCCCTGTGGACGGTTTCGCAAGAAGGGACTCCATACTGCAAGCAGCACAAACGCCGCGAGTATGAGTAATGGAAGCAAGTAGATAGCAACAGTGATCACCACAAGCGAGATTACGATAATGGAGGATACTGCAAGAAGCTCTGACATTATGCCAACGACCTAATGGGAACCGTTGTACACGGCACCCATCTCTTTAACATCTTTTTTGTTCTTCGAGTCCGAATATATTGAGAGTGCTTGTCGGAGGGCGGTGAGTCTCAGAGATCTACCCTACGGCGCCAACGGAATCCTCGCCCCTGGCACAGTTCACACTCCCAATGCAGCACCCCACAACGCTCATCTTTGCATCTTTCGCCTGTTTCAGCACCACTCAGCTGGTGGAGCACCCCCCCGTCTCTTCGTCGCGCATCAGTTACTTGAAATAGGAGACTGCCGTCGACAGACCCGCTAGAGATGGGCCGAGTGACATCTCTTGCTCCACTCGGTATTACCTGCGGTTCCCCTGCTTTACCTTATTCTCGAGAAAGAATAGAGTCTCCTTTCGCGGCGGCATTGGAGATACCCGGCAAGTAGATGCGCGGGTCCCTCCCCGTGTGATTATTGCTTGGCGACCTCTTTCCTGCTCGGAGGCTCGGAAACAACTCGTATCGAACACAGAAGACCGGCTGGACTAATGTAGAACAAGTATAGAGACTGCGTATTCTCTATGCAGTGACTATTTTTGACATGACGCAAACATAGATGTGGTCGTGTTTGAAGAAACAGCTCGGAAAAGGTCAGGAGAACGGAAGCACGTTTACACCGCTGTGCTCTGCCGTTCTCCCTTGCAATCAGAAAGCGAGTGTGCGTTTCTCAAGCGACTATCACGCTCCTTTCGATTCCCATGTGGTGAGCGCGTAATGGCATATCGACTGACTCCGTCTTTGTGCTGCTGACCATTTTTCACCGCGCTCACCACTGACAAACCGTTTTTCGATTCCGTTTTTTCTGCCTTCACCCACGGGTATGCTTGTCAATCCGGTATCAACTCAGGAGAAGAAGTGCGCCTTAGGAAAGCATAGAGGAAATGTATATCGGCGGTCTAACGCAAGCCTCATTCAAGGAGGTGATGCGCGATACAAACAGACCAGCTAGAAAAAGTGGTGAACTGCTACTACCACCTGTACGGGGAATGCACGAAAGGGCGTCTGAGGGTGGAGGGAGCGTGCGTCTACTGTCTTGAACGCGCCCTCGAAGATATTAGCTTCGCCCTCTGCTCCGACGATCCTTAGTAAGTTCCGTCCAACCACCTTTTTTCTGTTGGTTAATTCTTTGCAACGAATCGCAACCACGATGAAGACCGATAGACCGCGCTGTTTGCTCTGTGGTGATTATGTCCTTACCAACGGGTGGGTGCTCAGTCATCACGAGTTGTACTGCATCCAGTGCGCACGAGTGAACATACTCGTCAAAAGCAGCACAAACTCGTGACCATTTTGGTGCCAACACGAACGGTCAGGTTTCAAGAGTCGTCTTTTTAGTGGTAAAAAAAGATGCAAAGATGAACGGTCCAAGCGAATTGATAGGGCGAAGAAAGTGCTACCATCCGGCGCGCTTCTGCCAAGCTCAAAACAAAAATGAGTGCGTTGCGCAAAAAAGATATTGCTCTGCCGCTCAATAATAGTAGCGGTCTCGTTGTTTTCGTCTCTTGTGCGTGACGATGTAGTCCTTGTCAAAGCCATCATCAAGGAGTTGTTGAGTCCCCACGCTTTCGGCAGCGGCCTCTTGCTCAGCGTCCTCAACGAAGTACTTCTCAAGGATGAAATCCCACTTGTACGATTCGTTTGGCAGAACAAACCACTTGAGGGGTTTCTCCAGTTTCTCTTTCGCTTGCATCTTTCCCTCTCACCTCCATAGTCAATAGAGGCGAGAGATCTACGTCAACACATCCTTCATACTCTATATAGACCTCTGGAGCATCATCTTGCGCGCCAAAACTTGTCCGCGCAGTGCATCACACCCCGATCCAGTGCCTGACGTCTTCGCTTAGCTAGCCGTACTCTCTATACTTTCCTTACGACATTCTTAACTGTTCGCACACAGAATGAGGGCTAGTCACAACTCGATTGTGGCTGTGCGTCCACGGATGCGGGCCTTGCCTCGGTCGGCAAAAAGCTTTTGGTCCGTCTTCTTTCTGGGCCAACAACGGCTTGGAGTGCGATCCGGCCGTTTTTCACCCCCTTTCTGTTTGTCAGTCTTTGGTTGCAAACTTCTCCTAGCCCGCAGGCGTCTGCGAAAAAAACGCGGTGCAACTGTGTAAGAGGAAAAAGCACACGGGCGCAGCTTTGTTGATATCTATCGAGCGCCGACGTTTGTCGCAGCAGCCTGCATAAGTTCAACTCGTAGCTGTTCCAAAAACACGGGGGGCTGACCTTTGGGCCTTACAAGTAGGTATTTACCGTTCCACAGAAACCTACCACTGATGAGAGAGACAGAATCCATCCTTTTTGATGCCTATGGCACCGTGCTCGACGTCGGCACATATCACCGCGATATCACTCAATATGTGGTGACGCAATCACAAGCACTGTTTGGCATCGTCACATCAGTTGATGAGTTCAACGCGTACTGGAACGTGGAGTTTGAATGCGCCTTTCGCGACGTGATAGCGTACTGTGGCGAGTTTAAAAACATGCGCGACCTGTACGGCATTAGCACAAAAAACGTGTTTCAACGTTACGGGATAGATCTGCCTGATGTGCTAGTCGAAAAGCTGAATGGCGTGTATAAAAGCATGCTCGACGACGCGGTTACTATTCTTCCCAGCGTGAAGAAGACGCTTCAAACACTCCACGCAAGGGGATATCACCTCGGAATGGTTTCAAATGGTGACATTGAGGAGCTCTCGACTCACCTCGACGGAGCCACCGACCTATTTCAAACAGTCGTCACCTCAGAGGAGTTCGGGGTCTACAAACCGCATCGGCGGATCTTCGACGAGACTCTCCAAAAGATGGGTGTAGAAAAGGAAACGGCCGCCTACGTCGGGGATACGATCACCTCTGATGTTTCCGGCGCAAAAAACGCAGGGCTCACCGCAATATGGTATAATAAAAAGGAGCGCAAGCCAAAGCCCGGAATACGTCCTGATTTTGAGATCCGTGATATGGCGGAAATTCTTGAAATTGTCGAACTCAGAGATGGCAGCACGGGCTGCTGAAGCTTGCACGCCGTTAGGAAGTCTGTCCCGCGAGTTGCGCCTCCATCTGCCGAAGTCGCTCAATTCGCTTTTCAATAGGCGGGTGAGTCGACAAAAGGTTTAGCGCAGAGCCTCTCGATATTGCCGGTATGATGAAGAACTGGCTTATACCCTCAACTTTGCGGATATCCTCCGTTGGAACGCGTTCGATGTAGCCACTGATTTTGAGCAGCGCGCTAGCGAGGTTCGCCGGGTGCGCGGTGATGATGGCAGAGCCACGATCGGCCGCGTACTCGCGGTAGCGCGAGAGCGCCCGCGTGATAAGGAAACTAACGATCCATATCGCCGCGAGGGCGATGAAGAAAATAAAGATGTTGTTGTCCCTCCGGTTGCCGCCTACACCCATGAAGAACCAGAAGCGCATGAGGAAACCCGCAATCGTCGTGACGAAGCTCGCGATAGTCATTACGAGCATATCTCTGTTCTTGACGTGAGACAACTCGTGCGCGAGCACAGCCTCCACTTCCGGCTCCTCCAGTCGTTGGAGGAGCGAACTCGTGACGGCTACCACCGCGTGGTTCTGATTTCGCCCGGTCGCAAAGGCGTTCGGGACGGGGCTGTTTGCTATAGCTACCTTCGGCTTTGGAAGGTCTGCCATGGCGCACAAGCGTTCGATCGCACTGTGGAGCTCAGGGGCTTCGTCCTCACTGACGATGTGCGCTCCGCTCGCGGCGAGCACAACTCGATCTGAGAAAAAGTACTGCGCCCCCAGAAACAATGCCACAAAAACGACTATGACCGCGATGTTTTGCACGTAGAGCAAGATGATGCCGATAAACGCGACGTACACGAGCCCAAGCAAAATCATGGTCAGCACCATGCGGGCTGAAAGCCCGAGGTCACTGCCCCACTTACCTTTCATATGTTGTAATCACCTTTTGTCCATTTATATACAAAAATGATATGCACACTTGAGCTCATAAAGATACCGCCGGCCACTCTGGTCGCTTTGTCCACCGCGTTTGCGCGTCAACGGGCGTCGCGCCGTGCGCTGGGCAAGGGTATATAATGAGGCAGCCACGTTAGCAGGAACGGAACACGATGCCTACAGGTAACGAAAACGACAAGTCGCTCGAAGCCATCGACTGGGATGAGTTCCATCCCACAAGCCCGTACGATGTCTATGTGCCTCGCACGCCACCGCGCAAGAAATGGTCTATCGTGTTGGGGATATTGCTCTATCTGGTGGGTCAGTTCAGCGTGTCACTGTTCTTACCGCCGCTTCTTATTCGCGCGGGCGTAATTTCTTCCAGCGAAGTCCTCAGCACAGCTTCAGGAATGATCACCGCGGCGACCTTTTGGTTGCTGATCGTCGCGGACATCGTTTCCGTTGCGCTGATCGTAGCACTTGTTCTCAGTTTCTACAAAGAGAAGCTCTCTTCGCTCGGATTGACGACGAAGAATTTGCCGAAAGCGCTTCTTTACGGAGTAGTGGGATTCGTTGTTGCGCTTATCCTTGCAGATATCGCCGCCTATCCGATCGAACAACACTTCGGCGTCGACCCGACGCAGCAGGCATTGTCACAGTCAGCGACCGTATCAGGGCTGTTGCCCCTCGTTCTCTTGTCCGGGGTCATTATCGCCCCTATAGCAGAAGAAATCGTGTTTCGAGGCTACCTCTATAAAGCGTTTCGAGACCGGTTTAAGCCGTGGTATGCTATCGTAATGAGCGCTGCGCTCTTTTCGGCCATCCATTTGGAACCGCTCGCCGCCGTTCCACTGTTCGTGATCGGCGTCGTACTCGCGTACGTGTACGAGAAGACCGACAATTTGATGGCCCCAATCGCCTTGCACATGCTCAATAACGCGGTTGCTTTCCTCGTGGTTGCTTTCATCTTCATGCGCTAGACGCCTTTATATCACCGAACGAGCTTCGCAATGAAATCACCCACACGAGCGCCCACCGATTCCGCGACAGGTGCGCACTTCACGCGCATCAAGTACGCGACGGGTTTGAAGGAATATTCTGACAGCATTTCGTAATTGGCCATTCCCTTGGCGATGATAAGCGAAGCGCGAGGCAAAATGTCTCGTAACTCAGCCGGGATCTCATCGAGTTTTATGCCAATCGCGTTTGAACCCGTCGTCATAACCTCATCGGCCACTTTGTCCAGCCCGAACTCCCAGACGTCTTCCATAGTAGCATCCGTGAGTATGGATCCCCCGCGAACGACGAGCGTCACGTGTGCCCCGAGCTTGCACATTTGCTCTATGAGCAATCCGTCGTAAACGATCTCTCCGACGTTATCGGCCACGTAAACGACGTCATTGAGGAGTGGCTTTATCGCGTCAGTATCATCGATGTCCAGACCGTGCCGGTAGATTGTGGCGACTTCCTTTTCAAAATCACCCGTTGCCACTTCAAAACCGAGCACGCCAAAATCGAAGGTGTTTCCAATAATTGCCGCGATGACGGCGCTGCGAAAGGGATCACTGCTCGTTTGGATGAGTGATTGCACGGTGGGCAAGAGTTTTACTGCGGTCTCGTTGGCGAGTCGTTTCACGTGTCGGTAGGGATCGTCATCGCCAAGTATGCGGTACACCGCCCTGTGCACCTCAGTCGAGAGAAGCGCTATAGGGCCTTCGAAGCCCATCCGACACATCATCTTGACTGCCGCTTCTTCCGCTTTGAGCTGCGTCGTAACGTCAGTGCTTGACAGCTTCGCCTCGTACAATACCCGCGATGTCAGGCACGGGACGCATTCGGGGAACACCTGCATACACATCAACCTGGGAGCGCCACTGCGCAGAAGAGTAGAAGCGCTTATTGGCTATAAAAGCTCACGTGACAAAGCGTGAAAGTCGGCGAACTTGGTGAGCGGGCGCTCGTGAAGCAGTTAGCTGAGCTTATCGACTGCACGACAGTGCTCTGTCCTGGGACGGACGATTGTTCGGCGATCGCGTTTGATGACCACTATTTGGTCGTCACGACCGATATGTTGCACAAAAAAACGCACTTTCCGCGCGAGATGAGCGGGTATCAGATCGGGTGGATGGCCACCGCTGCAACCTTGAGCGATATCGCTGCGATGGGCGCAGACCCCCTTGGCGCGACGATGGCGCTCGGCATTCCGCGCGAAGCTGACGTCACATTTGCGCTTGACGTCGTGCGTGGCTGCAACGCATGCTGCACGCAAAATGGGACCACCCTTATCGGCGGCGACACAGATGAGCACGATGAACTTACGCTCGTGGGCACTGCCCTAGGCCGTGTGCAGCAGGACAAGATGTTGACGCGGGCCGGGGCGAAACCCGGGAACGCTGTGTGCGTGACTGGCGAACTAGGCCTTGCTGCCGCAGGCGTGCGGATGTTGCTCGATAGTAGATACGCAGACCACCCCTTACGCGAACGTGCGCTTAAAAAATTGTTCGAGCCCCAGCCGAGAATTGCGTATGGCCAAGCGCTTGCCGCGTCTGGTGCCGTGACCGCTCTCATCGACACGAGCGACGGGCTCAGTCTTTCCTTGTATGAGCTCTCAAGGGCAAGCAATTGCGGGTTTTTCCTACGAGCAGCTGATCTGCCGGTGAGTGACGCCGCAAAATCGGTGAGCCGCGACCGGTCTGACGAGTTGACCCTCGCACTATACCGAGGCGGTGATTATGAGCTCTTGTTTACCGCGAAACGCGAGCGATTAGAGGCCATCCCGATTCCTTACGCCATAATCGGCTCAGTTATCAAGTCGGAAATGCAGCTAGACGTGGACGGGGTCGTGCAGGAGCTCGAGGCCGAGGGATACGAGCACTTAGCCGCTTCTGGGCCGAAGGTGTAGCGCGTCATTTGGCTATTTCAAACGCGAGGGATTGCCGAAGACCTCGGAGGATATGCCGAGACCCGTACAGTTGTTATACAAGATCGATGAAAGCAGGCCGATGACCGTGCCCTCCTGCACGATCGGCGCACCGCCGTCTCCTGGCAGCGGCATATCCGCGCACGGAAATGCGAACCGGTTGAGGTTTCGCCCTGTGTCGACAACTCGGCAGTCGATGTGCCGATCAAACGTGATAAGCTCCGCCGGCCCGAAACGGGCACGCCCTATGATAGAGAGCGTCGCGTGCTCAGGAGGGACATCGATTAGCGCTAGATCGTAGTCATTAAGCAGCTGAACGACGGTGCTGTCGTGCCCGTCCACGACGACTTTCGTGCCGACCGCGCCGTTGCCGTAGCGAATAACGTGACCTGCAGTCAGCGCACACACGCACTCGTTATACGGGATGACTGCACCAACCGTCCCGCGGATCTCCTTACTTTTCACCAAGCAGCCTTCCGTGATCATGGCTTTTCGTCACCCCGCAACCGTTTGAGGAGTACATCGGCGCCGGCAAAGCCGACGGTTTTTTCACTCCCGTGCATGATGTCGAGGTGATCGGCACCGAGACGCGATGCGATTGGGCGTTCGAGCATGCCGCCCACGATGAGATCAACGCGCTGCACTTTGCACCGTTCCATGATGGTCTCGTGCTCCGGTGCGATGAGTACTTCGCAGCGCTCACTGACGAGCTCGCTCAACCGCGCTGCGGTATTAACGTCAAAGTCAGATACGATCAGCGCTGGTTCGATACCGCACTCCTTTAGGAAGTTTGTGACGGCGATTGCGCGCGTCGGACCGCCGATCACCGCGACCCGCCTCCCGACCACGGGAGGAACTGCGACTAGGGCTGGACACAAGGCGTCCAGATCCACTGACATGCCAAGCGCGTTGGCCACGTGGGCGAGAAACCGCCTCGTTGCCTGATGCCCGATGGGGAGTTCTTCGATGATGTACGGCATATCGAATTGCTCCTCCAACTGCTCAGCAGCATCCTTGCCCGTGGCCTCGCAGACGACGACGTTCAGTCTCGCCGAGGCGATATGCTCGATCTGGCGCACCGTGGCACCCGCAGTGAGGACCGCGTTAACGCGGACGCCAATAAGCGCTAAGACACGCTTGAGCTCTTTAAGATCAGGACCTGCCCTCAGCAGGCCTATCAGGTTCACCGACAGTTTATCACGCGTCCGCGGCGGCTCAACAAGCACTTCAACGAGTCGCCTGAGCGTCTCGCTGTACCCGGATCGGTAATCACCTTCAAAGCCTCCTGAATCGATTCCCAGCACCTTTGCGTTCGTCTGGACTTCTCTTACGACGCTTTCAACGTCTTCACCGATTATACTGGAAGCGCAGCAGGACAGTACGGCGATGAGCGCGGGGTTAAACTCATGATCTAATTCGGCAATCGCACTCTTTAGTTTCTCTGTGGCGCCAAAAATGACGTCTTTTTCATCCATGCAGGTCGAATAGACGTTGGATGTTTTGTCGCCCCGCATCCCGAGTATGTAGTTAATGTGATAAACACAGCCCTTTGGGCCGTGGACGAGAATGACGCTGTCTTTGATGTTGCCTAGGGCCTTTATTGTGCCAAAGAGCCGGCACGTGGCGCGTGGAATCCTAGCTGCACTCTTGAGCAAACCCGCTCCTCGAAATGTTTCCTTATTACGACTGTATCAGACTCGTCGTATATATACAGGACTTCGCAGTGCCGCTTGGCGTCAGGGCACACTGGCAGCTTTGCTAGCCCGTTCGCGACAGCGCGTGGATCGGATCAAATAGCGCGCTATGTAATCACTAATGCTCGTCGCATTTGAGTTCTTTAAACCTAAGCGTTGCCCAGTGGAGCGCATTCTTTCAAAAAATCATTTCAAGTTGAAAAAACGGATTGGGGGCTTATAAAACGCCTCGGTTGGCGTTTTACGACGCGAAATAGCAGAATTCCGAAAAGCTTAAATGCGAAGAATAGCTTGGAAGGTCACCCACAAAATTGGAACTCTCGCAAGCAGAGGGGGGGCACTAACATGACCGAGGCAGAAATGTTAATATGTACCCGTTGCGGCAAGCCGGTGCGAATGAATCCGTTTAACGGCTACAGTCTGTGTCCGTTTTGTATAGCAAAGAATGACCACACGGTAAAGGATGACGTGTGGTGTGCAGACAAACCCATTTCGAGCTAACAGCAGCCAAGCCGGGGATCGGGGCTGCATTTCTTTGGAAGAGACGCCATTATAGAATAATTTACGCTTTTCTTACTCAGCTCTGAGTAACAGGGGCACGAACTGGTAGCTGCCGCAGTTTCGCGCAAGAACTTAAACAGTTTTGAACACTTGACGCACAGATAAGCAGACCCGACAGACCGCGAAGCGCTGCAAAAAAGTGCGCAACAAATATAAGAATGATTTACAGTCGTTGTAACAAAGATCGTTCAATTTAGCCGCAAGCAAAGAGGGGGTATTTCATTGAAGGTTATCGCTTTTAACGGTAGTGCCCGCAAGGACGGCAACACCGCCATTCTCATTAAGCAAGCGCTCCGCGAACTTGAGCGAGAAGGTATCGAGACCGAACTCGTTCAGCTCGCCGGAGCACAAATTCACGGCTGCATCGCGTGTTCGGAGTGTTTCGAGACGCGTGACCAGTGCTGCGTCGTGACTGATGACGCGGTAAACGAGTACATCGCCAAGATGCTCCATGCAGATGGGATCATCTTAGGTTCACCGACGTACTTCGCTGATATAACGCCCGAACTCAAAGCGCTTATTGACCGCGCTGGGATGGTAGCGCGCGCCAACGGCGATATGTTTCAGCGTAAAGTCGGCGCTGCAGTCGTAACGATGCGACGCGCTGGCGCCATTCACGCATTCGACTCGATCAATCACTTCTTCTTTGTTGGTCAAATGATCGTTCCCGGTTCGAGTTACTGGAATATCGGTATCGGCCATGCTATCGGTGAAGCAGAAAACGATGCTGAGGGCATGGCCACGATGACCACCCTTGGCAAGAACATGGCGTGGCTCCTTAAGAAGCTCCACGCGTGATTGCTGGAACTCATGCCAGACGAAGTAACAGGAAGCACGGCTCGCGTTCTTATCATTTACGACACGCGATACGGCTCTACGAAGACCATTGCGGAGTGGATAGCTGAAGGGGCCGCGAGCAGAGGACACGCCGACGTGGCAGTACAGAATGTCGCCGAAGCTGATCCGCGCGGTTTCGACTTGATCGTGATCGGCTCTCCGATTTACGAAGAGCACCCGCTGCCGAGTGTGATGAACTTCCTTGCCGCGAACCGTGATCGCTTAAGCGACAAAGACGTGGCGCTTTTCGTTGTCTGTGTGGACTACGGGACAGTATCTAAAGAGGAGCTCGTGCACAGGTACCTGGCAGACTTGCAAACGCGTGCTGCGGGGCGCGTTCGAGCAATCGAGGTGTTCGGAGGCTACCTAGACGTTGACAAGCTCTCCGATACGGACAGGAAGCTCATAGAGGATTTTGCTAAGCTTATGGGGGCACCGATTACGCAAGTCAACAAACTTGATAGACAGAGCGCGCGCAAATTCGGAGCACAAGTTGCTCACTTCCTGGAGCCAGCTTAGCTGTTGAATGACTGGATCAACTCCTTCCTGACTCATACGCTCACCACGCAGTAATGCCGAAACAGCTTCGGTGGCTCGGGCCGGTGAAGTCGAAAGATGGTGATGGGGCTGATAACGCGCAAAGTGCCAACCTTCTGGCGAAATGAGGGGCCCCTCAGACTTAGGGCGTAGCTGCCACTTGCGTAACGGAGCAGTGTGGCACGAACACAATCAAAGAGAATATCTGCTCTGAAAACATTCAAACCGCGGCGACAGCGCGCCACCACAGAAGAGCTCCTCAAAAGAAAACATGACTATTACTGACCTCGTACTGATCGCCATTCTTGTTTCGGATCTTCTTTTCGCTATTACCATTATCTTTTTTGAGAGGAAAAGTCCTGCCACTGTCTGGGCTTGGCTGTTGGTCCTTTACTTCTTACCCGTTGTCGGGTTTGTTCTCTATGTGTTCCTCGGCCAGACCTACCGCAAAAAAAAGATGTTTCGGTTGAAGCAAGATGCAGACATGGCCTTGCGGCGCCTCATCGAATTGCAAAAAAGTGAACTGAAAGCAAGCGACCTGCCTGCCGCAGATCATCTTTCTGCCGCGTTCCGCCGTATGGTGCTGATGCTTGTGGAAGACAACGGTTCAATGCTCACGACTAACAACCACATAAAAGTATACGCGGACGGCAATGAGAAATTCGCAGATCTGATTGCAGCAATCAAAGCAGCCCGCGATCACGTCCATCTCGAGTACTACATATGGAGAAATGATGAGCTTAGCCACGAGATGCGAGAAGTGCTTACGCAACGCGCGCGAGCGGGAGTCGAAGTCAAGCTCTTGTGCGACGAGCTTGGCTGCGCGCGTCTGCCTCGACATTTTTTTGATGAGCTGAAGAATGCTGGGGGCCAAGTAGCGTTCTTTTTCCCTTCGCTGCTACGCTTCTTGAATCTTCGGTCCAATTTCAGGAATCACCGCAAAATTGCCGTCATTGATGGAAAAATCGGCTTCGTCGGCGGGTTCAACATCGGCGATGAGTACCTCGGAAAGGTCAGGAAATGGGGATACTGGCGCGACGCCGCTGTAAGAATTGCCGGATCGGCGGTTTTGTTGTGCCAGCTCCGTTTCTTCTTCGATTGGAACTATGCGGCAAAAGGGGGGCACTTAGACTACGAGCAGCGCTATTTCCCGGATATCACCGCGTCCGCTGGCGCGTCCGTGCAAATCGTCTCAGGGGGGCCGGACACCTATTGGAACCCAATTAAGGAGTCTTATCTGAAGATGATCAACTCTGCCACAGATACCATCTATATTCAGACCCCGTATTTCATCCCTGACGACAGTGTTCGCGACGCACTCCGAATTGCAGCACTTTCTGGCCTTGACGTCCGTATTATGATTCCAAACCGACCAGATCATCCCTTTGTCTATTGGGCAGGGCTTTCCTTCCTTGGGCAGCTGCTCGACTCGGGCGTTCGGGCGTACACCTACGACAACGGGTTCCTTCACGCAAAGACGATCGTGGTGGACGAGGTCGCAGCGTCAGTCGGGAGTGCAAACTGGGATTTGCGAAGCTTCGGTCTCAACTTTGAGACGAATGCAATTATCTATGATACCCCTGTTGCGCGAGGGTTAAAAGATGCGTTCACCAAAGATCTGAACGTTTGTACCGAGCTTACCCCGGAACGTTATGCAAACCGTTCTGCAACCATTAAACTGAAGGAGTCAATCTCACGCCTATTTTCAGCTTTGCTTTAAACCGCGAGGGCTTTCAACGGAGGTTTCGACTGGGGCGCCGGCTTAAGAGGGGATTGAGATTACCAGGCGCGTTCCGTTACGGATTTCCAACATTCAGAGTGAAAAAAACGCTGCAGATCTAAGAACAATGTCCAGCAAGACGAAAACCGCGAGATTGAACTTAGTCCATAGAGTCGCGAGCATTTTTTCTTTGTTCTAAACGATCCGTTTGTGTAATCGCCAATGCACCAAAAAATCTTAAAATGCCCTTATTACATAGGACTCTTTGATGTAGCGGTCGTCGTCGACGCACGGCGAGTAGAGCAAGGAGGAAGATGATGAAGCCGCCCCGCGTAAGACGTCACGCTTTCAGGCGGAACCTGCAATTGGCAATGGCGACGTTGTCCGAACAAATAGGAACCGATCAGTTCGAGCGTAGCGCCTTTCAGATTGAGCAGGTGTCCGTGATCATTCCCGACCTGAGCCCCGCGTTCAACGGATATAGGATTGCAAGCATCGCCGATATCCATCTAGGCCAATGGATCACCCCCGCGCGTTTGGACGGCGTTATTGGCCTGATCAACGAGCAGCGTCCTGACTTGGTCGCCATCATTGGTGATTTCTTCTCCTACGAGGTGGATCGGCTTTCAGCAGAGATGGCGGCATCACTGAGTAAGCTTAGCCCAAAGGACCTGAGCGTTGCGGTCCTCGGGAATCACGACCACTGGGTTGGCGAAGCAACCGTTCGAGAGGTACTGCGGCGCAGCGATATCGTCGACCTGAGCAACGACGTGCATACGCTGCATCGAGGAGATGCGGCGCTACACATCGCGGGCGTCGATAGCGTTACGCTCCACAAAAATCGCTTGGACGTCGTGCTCGCCAAGCTTCCGCCGTCGGGCCCAGCAATCCTGTTGGCCCACGAGCCAGACTTTGCTGACGTGAGCGCGACGACTGGGCGATTTAGCCTACAGATCTCAGGGCATTCGCACGGGGGACAGCTGATCTTCCCTGGCATCGGGACGCTCGTCCGGGGCCCGCACGCCAAGAAATACCCTCTTGGTCGGTATCGCATAGGGAAGATGGTCCAGTATACGAGCCGTGGTCTTGGAACCAACGTGTTCTGGATACGGATTAATTGCCCGCCGGAAATTACAGTATTTACGTTGGCGAGCAAGGAGGAGGGTTCATAGTGAGCGGCAAGCTACGGCCCCACTTGCGCTCCATCTATCGAACGTTGGTGCTTTGGCTCAGTGAGGCCTTTGGCCTCCTCCTTCTGATACACTTTATTCCCGGACTCAGCGTCAACAGCGTCTACGACCCCACCAACGACGAGGTCGCTGCGTTCGAAGAGTTGATCGGCAGTCACGGGGGGTTGGGTGGTACCCAGTGTAAGCCATTCGTGTTGTATCCCGCGAATGGAGTTTAGACCAGCAAGAGATCGTGGGCGCGGAAAAACTACATCAGTTGTTTAAAAGTAAATTGCACGTTGTGCGAGCAAAACCGTAGGCCGGTGACCCACAGCGTAGGCGACGAGACGACCGAAATTCACCGCCATCGCTACAACAGTCCGTACTTCCCAGCGATTTCCTTGAACGCATCGGCTACGTAGCGTATCTGGTCCCAACTTAAGCCATACGTGTTGAGCTTCCACGCGCGGGTCGCCCCGGAAAAAGCCCCAACAATGCCCCGCTGCTTCAGTTCGTCGCTCAAGAAATAACCTCGCCGCTTATGGGTCCGCGCTACGGTGTCAAAACTTCCAGTAGTATCCACCTTGCTCAAAGTATGCTTGCGCGGGTACTCGCTAACGCACGTATTCCCCTTTATGCCAAGGAGCGCATCGACAACGTAGTTCGACTTCGTGACGTACTCGTCCCATTCCTCGACGCGACGCTTCACCGTCGGAAAAGATGCCATCATCGCAAGAATGTTGCCGCCCATAAGCGTGCAGCCGAGCATCTGGACCTCCTTCACGCCAAACTGCCGCCCAGTAACGTCGCCGATCATCTGCGTGGTGCTGAACACCGTGTCCGCATACCCGCTCGTCGTTGCCAAAACGCCGCTCGGTGCGGGCGACGCCATTGACTTGTGCCCGCTTCCCACAACAAAGTCTACGCCGAGCGCCTTGCCGTCAACGGGTTTTATGCCAACGGTGTACGCGCCATTGTACAAGATGGGAATGTCGTACTGGTGTGCTGCCTTTGCCGCTCCGGCAATGTCATGCTCGTTAGCAAGAGAGTAATCGAAGTGATCGAGCATCACGAGGACGGGCGATTTGCCCTGTTCGCGCGTCACTTCTTCGATTTTTTGCGCGACAGCATCACCCGTAACAACATTGAGATCATTTGTGGGAACCTCGCGAACGGTGGCCTTTGCATTCTCAACCGCGAGGAACTCGGTATAGTGTCCGAGCGCTGAGACCAATACGGTGTCGCCTTTTTCCGCAAGCGCGAGGCAAACTGCTTGAAAGGCGCGGCGCGCCCCCGGTGTGACGCGGGCTTCATCCATGTTGAGGAACCTGGCGAGATCTTTGTGAAATTCGGCAATGGGCGGCTTGGTGATCTTATCGAGTCGAAAAGGCTTGCGGCACTGGTCGCACGTCGAGTAGCCATCGCCATAGGCGATGAGCGCCTTCATGGCCTCTGCGGTCAAACGGCCTGCGGCTTGAATCGGCTGGATGTTGATGAAGTTCTCCTCGACCTCGCGGATCGGTATAGTCCCTGCGATTTTCATTCTTGAAGCCCCTCTTCAAGCTTTGACAAAGCGGCTTTTGCGCGTGCGAGAGCGTCTCGCGCCTGCATCTGTTGCTCCGCGCTCAACTTGTGCGATGGGGCGGTCTCGCGCAGCAGCACTCGCAAGTCAGTAAGAGCGAAAAGTGCCTCAAATAGATTATCTACTGCGTTATCCATACCTAAACTCCAATAGTCCAGACGCTTAATGTTATTAATTTCTTGTTGACAAAAAAGCGAGCTCAGTGGAGGTGACCCACCCATTGCGCCTGACACGGCCTATTCGCACGGCGCGCGAATTCGATGCACGTCAGACGTAGCTTGATAATCAGAGAGAGTGCTTACGCGCTCGAAGCTCCACCTACGTCCGTCTTGCGGCGATTGAACGCCGGAAGCCAGATAAGCTTAATAAACTCCTAACGCTAACGTGTAATCGCCGCCTTCGTTCGCGGAAGCGTGACAATATGCGCGAACTCGAAAGTGAAAATCAGATGCAGTCGGATGACGCCGCAACGCCAGTGAGCGAGTCAGAACCCGCTGCATATGCGCTCCTCAACGCACTGTTCGATTCTGTTTTGGTCATCGACGAGCGAGACATAATCCTTGCTCTCAACCAAGCTGCGGCGCTCTGGCTTGGTACGACCTTTTCTGAAGCAGTAGGAGCACCGGTGGGTTCAGTCATTTCAAGCGAACTGGCGAAGCAAATAACCTTTTGGAGGCAAGAGGCGGTTGCTTCGAAAACACCCATTCGAACTGAAGCAGTGATTGATACTAAGCGTAAGGTTTTCTCGATTTATCCGGTTCGCGAGAAGGGGGGGCACGTCGCGCGCGTTGTCATCGTGATCCGTGATGTAACTGACGAACAACGTATGCGCGAAGAGTACGAGCTCCTGGCGGGAAAGGTTGGAAAGCAGACACGGACCCTTGAGGGTTTTCTATCGGCGTCTGCCGATCTAATTTACGTGTTTGATCGGGAGAGCCGCTACATATACGTCAATCGGCCTGGAGCCCGAGCGCTGGGATTTAAGCCGCACGAAATGGTTGGTAAGACGTGGACGGAGCTCGGATTGCCACTTCAGCCGATGAAGCGCATGATTGCCCTCGGTGACATTGTGTTTGCAACGGGCCGCCCCGTGACTGACGAGTTACATTGGGTCGACCCTGCCGGCGCGAAGGATTACGAATACGTTCTTACGCCGATCTACAACGAAGAGGGGACCGTTGAAGCGCTCATATCGACGGCGAGGGATGTCACAGGGCGGAAGCGGATCGAAGAAACTGTTCGGCGCGAACGCGATCAAGCGCAGCAGTACCTCGACACCGCAGAGGTCCTTATGGTTGTGCTCGACACGGCTGGGCGGATCATGCGTCTCAATCGCAAAGGGTGCGAGCTCCTCAGCGTACGACAAGAACAGGCGCTAGGTAAAGACTGGTTTACGGAATTTGTGCCCGATCGCGCCCGACAAAAGACGTTTGACGGATTTGAACGGATCATTGCTGGAGAGATAGAACCGTTCAGACGCTCTGAAAGCCCCGTGCAAACAGCCCGCGGTGAAGAACGCGATATGGAGTGGCATAACGCACTCCTTGAAGACGCCGCGGGCACCATAGTGGGCACGCTTAGTTCAGGAACTGACGTCACTGAGCGCAACCGGATCGCAGCGGCACTTGAGCAAAGCGAGCACAAGTACCGAGAGCTAATCCAGGGCGTCAACAGCGTCATATTGCAGACGGATTTGCAGGGCAATATCACCTTCCTCAACAGATACGGACAACAGCTCTTCGGGTATGCTGAAGCAGAGCTCATCGGACACAAGCTGGTAGCTACGCCGTTGCTGGCAACCGAGAGCACGGAAAGCGAGTTTGCCAGCTTCACGCAGAATGTCCTCCACGCCGCTGACGGCTACACCCAAATGGTCAGCGAGAACGTCACAAAGGACGGACACCGGTTGTGGATTGAATGGATGTGCACGCCGCTCTTTGACAGTCAAAGCACCTTTGTCGGGGTGCTTGGTGCCGGCATTGATATCTCGGCCCGCCTAGAGGCAGAGAAAGCCCTCAAGAACGTAGAACGTCTTGCCGCGATCGGCGAGACTGCCACTATGGTCGGTCACGATTTGCGTAATCCGCTACAGGCAATTCGCTTTGCAATCGATTTACAAAAGAAGAAGGGCGCGCTGACCTCACCGGATGAACGCGGAGGTGCCGACTGGGATAACGTCGATCGACTGTGCGACCTCATTGATGAACAGGTGCGTTATATGGACAAGATCGTGGCGGACTTGCAGGCCTACGCACAACCCCTCAATCCGGAGCAAACACAGATCAGAGCGGTCGATCTTATTGCCTCGACGCTCTCATCAATGAAAGTGCCTCGTAAGGTTCAAGTGAAGACCGACATTCCCGACGATTTGTCGCTCTACCTCGATCGTCGGCTTATGCAGCGCGTGTTCACGAACCTGATCCTCAATGCAATTCAAGCGATGCCCGAGGGCGGACAGCTCAGTATCAGCGCCGCTACCTCAGATGGGGCGGTGCTAATGACCATCGAAGACACTGGCGTCGGAATTCGCGAAGACATTAAGGATAAGCTATTCAGCCCTCTTTTTACTAATAAGGCGAAGGGCACTGGCCTTGGTCTTGCGGTCTGCAAGCGGATCGTCGAGTTGCACGACGGAACGATCACCGTGGAGAGCGAAGAAGGCCGGGGTGCACGATTTGTCGTGAAGCTGCCTTCTTAGAGCGATCGTCGCACAACCGTTCCCGATTCCGCGACGCCACGTGTGTCGGCCGGCTAGGTCTAGCAGCTTGAAAAAGTAGCTTTTGCGCTACGTAGCTTACGTAAGAAGCGCAAGCGTGACCGCTAGCGCTGACCGCGCGCGTGGCAAGGGATGCGCTAAAATTCCGGTGGGATTACGATCAAATTCAAAAGGATTTACGAGAGAGCCGAGCCCAGCGACGGTTATGGAGTCCTCGTTGACGGTCCAACAACGTGACCGCGCTCCGAGAAGTTGTTGACGGGCTTTTGGCTCACGAGAATCACGCCTAGCTATACGATTCTGCAGTTGTTCCATTCAGTTTTCGGCCGGTTAAAAAAGCGCAACGAAAGTACGAGCTGGCATCCTGTTCGCGGCCCGTGCACTAGCTCGGCACGCTGAGAAGGCAATTACAAGCCCTTCTCTGGTCGCTATAAAATATAGAGAGTCTAAGCTCGAGATAGAGCCGATTTGCCCAAAAAAGGCGCCAAAATCCGCGCAAAGTATCGGCTTTCGTCTTCGCGCCTGCGGCATCGTGTCCATATGTATAAAACCATTCGGACAACACTACGCGATTATGGAGAAGGCGGTAGTAGAGCGGCTGCGAACGTTTGGCATCAACGAAATGGAGGCGCGGTTTTATTTCACGCTGCTCAACTGCGGCGCTGAAACTGCCGGTGGGCTTGTTGAAGTGATAGGCGTAGCTCGCGCGGATGTTTACAAGACACTGAACGGACTTCTTGAGAAGGGAATGATTGAAGAATCAACTGAAAGACCGACCAGATACTGCGCAGTGCCCATCGAAGCCGCTCTTGACGCAGCAGTCATGAAGCAAGCATACCACCTCAGACAAATGGAACGCTCGAAACAGGAGCTCGTTGAGCTCGTAAATCGTCAAGTTCCGACCGGGCCCAGCGAAGCCACGCTTACGGTTTCTAAGTGAGCGAACTACTTATCCGGCACGTCGGCAAGAACCTCGGCCGTAGCGCTCATTTACTTTTGAACAGCGCTACAAATGACTATCATCACTTATTCAGCTCTCAGAGACAGCGAATGTTCACCAGAAAGCACTGAAGAACGTCTCTTTTCAAAAAGTATGCCGTGGTCGCCCGGGTACGGGTAGCGATGATCGCTGAGGTTAAGCTGAATGTCTTCCGGTATCGGCTTATTCCCAAAAGCGGGACATTGAAGCGTTTCACGATCCAAATGTTTGCATTTAGTGCACTGGGGCAACGGCGCTGTAACGAGATCAATCCACATGTTGTTCACGTCAGTCACCTCTTTTTCCAGATACTGCACCCTTATGCACCCAATTCCGGCCCGCCCGGCGCCACATTTTTTTGTGTGTTCTCTGATCTATGTGAAGCACCTCCTATCGATATATCTTTAGATATACAACAAGATATTATCGTATATAGACTTTATGATGAACAAGCCATTTCGAAATCCTGAAATAGATGCCTCGTGCATTAGTGTAATCGGGCTTCAGGTGCGAAAGAATGAAAGCAGCTTGTATGATAGCACTAGCGGTGGTGGGCGCAGTCCTCGTCAGTGCTTGCGTACAGATAAAAACAAGCCCGAGCAACGAATCGGAGACTATGGCTACAGAAACGAGGAACGTCGCTCCCTTTACCGGTATCGACTTCGCACTTCCTGGCACGCTGCACGTGGTCCAAAGCGACACCCCGTCCGTGCAAGTCGAGGCTGCAAGCGATATCATTTCGAGCATTCGAACGGAGGTTACAAACGGCATACTGACGATTAACGCCGCTCAGCCGATAGTGACGACACAGCCAATAACCTTACACATTTTAGTCCCCACTATCAACCAGATAAGTAATAGCGGCGCAGGGACCGTGGTAAGCGATTCCCAGCTGAACACAAGTTCATTGAACCTGACCTTGCGAGGCGCGGGTACTTTCGACATTCAAGTCAACGCGACGCAGCTCACGACGCAGCTGTCCGGTGCGGGTACGGCTAACTTACGTGGCACGGCGACCAATCACACAGCGACACTGACCGGCGTTGGAACCCTGCGGAGTTACGAGTTGCAGACAGAAACGACCTCAATTGCGGTGACCGGGGTTGGCTCAGCCGAAGTAACGGTGCTGCAAAAACTCATTGTGAACATAACTGGGACTGGCTCCATCATGTATCACGGCAGCCCAACGGTGAGTGAGCAACGCACAGGCATTGGAACCGTGCAAAAAACTGGATAGCAAACCATTGGCAGTCAACACGGAGCGGGGTCCGCCGCACGGAGTAAAAGACGGTTAGAGATAGGGCCACACAGCGGGCCCTCGCCCTCCAGCATCGACACATTAAACACTACAGGCGTTATATTTAACGATTTCGGTGCCATTTTGACTTTCTTTTAAAAATCTGGAATTGAAATGAAGGTCTTCTGTCGCGCAGAGATTTTTATTTTTTTGAACGGGCGACGTCCAGCGCATTTTCACGCGCGGACGCGGGGCTCGCTACCGCTCCATTAGAAGCAAATTCCGACGGGCGCTCTGACGTCTTTTTAAATAGTCTCTAGCTTCATTTCGACTGCCGTTTCCAAACTGTCAAGCGAGCGATACTAACGCAATCCTCTACGGGCCCCATTTGATCTAGACGCTTCCTGCTGGCTATAACGTAAATAAAATCCGCTATGCGTTTGCCATTTTTGTTATTCCGGCGCTTCAACGCATTGGTCTTGTCCGCAGGCACGTAATCGTTGCACAGGAGACAAAGGGAAAGGTTGAGTGGAATGCTGTCTAACCCCAAGAGACGCCTAAGATTGGGGTGCTCTTACCGCAGTATGACTAAAGCAACCTACGGGCCCTACCTATTCATACTGCACAGTAACTAGGTCGTTCCAGCCAGCTCACAGGCTTTCAAGCGTGATCAATTGAATTTTCAACGCTATTTGGACCCTCAACTCCCGTCGCCATTTTTCGACGCTTTTCAGGGTGGCCGGCACATGTCAGCGTTCGTACGCGAGCAACCACAAAGTTAAAAGCTCGTATTCTTATAACCTGGTCAGAGGAAAGACTGTGAAGCCACTCGTTGTGTTTTATTCGAGAACCGGGACCACCAAGAAAGTGGGAGAAGCTTTAGCAGACCTGATACAATGCGACAGTGAAGAACTTATCGACACCAAGAAACGCACAGGACCCCTAGGCTTTCTAAGGTCTGGACGAGACGCGGCTAGAAACAAGCTGACGGTACTAGGGCCCCTTATTCACGATCCGGCGTTGTACGATGTGGTCGCGCTTGGTACGCCCGTCTGGAGTGGCTTGATGTCAAGTCCGATGCGGACTTATATCACCAACAACAAGTCGAAATTCAACGGCGTCGCTTTCTTTTGCACGCAGGGGGGGAACGAGAATAGAAAGTTGTTTGACGATATGCAAGCTCTATGCGGGAGGAGCCCCGTCAGCGTGCTTGCGCTTCGCGCGTCGCTGGTCAAAAATGAGGAGTACAACGAGAGGCTGCGACAATTTGCAGGCGCGCTGCAGACGCAGAGCGACGCAAATGCGGCCACAACGTCGGAAGATCGGTAGCTCCGGGAACCTCGCGCCTGGCCTTCCTTACGCGTTTATTCTACAGCGTGGCGTGTCAAATCAAGCTGTCGCAATGGGCTGGCAGAACTTTCTGCGGGTTGTAGCAAAGATTGCACCCACTCACGCTCAGTCCACAACGCACAGCCGCCTTCCGTCTCGCTGAGTGTCTCGTGACGCTGGCGAATTGCCTGCAAAAGTCTCGATTGCAGCGCCTCTTTGAGCGAGAGTTGCTGTACATTTGTATCGGAGTAGGGGGAAACCGGGCACGGCTCAAGATCTCCGTCGGGGCTCACGTGAACGAATCCGCGCCCCGCAGCCAGACACCCACCATACTGTTCCTCGTCCCCGGGGATTCCAATGAAGATTGCGGGAAATTGAGTGCGAAATCGCTCTGTTTTGTCCACCAACGTGCTGCGCTGCTCATCAGTCAAGATCCAGTCTTCAGTGCCTGCCTCTACTGAAACATACTCTAGAAGGAGGATGAGCTTAGTCCCTGCGTGGATGAGACTTTCTATAAAACTGTCATCGGTGATCGTCGCAAAGTTAGACCGTGTTATCGTCAGGGAGCAGCCAAAAAAGATTCCTTTGGCCCGCATCGCTTCCATCGCTTTATGCAGACGGTCATGCATCCCGACGCCTCGCCGCTCATCAGTGTCGCGTTCGTCGCCCTCTATACTAACGACGGGGATAACGTTTCTCTGGTTTCGAAAGTGGCTAAGCGTTCCCTCATCGATGAGCGTTCCGTTCGTAACTATCGGGAAGATAACGGAGGGGAAATCTTTAGTAATGGTCAGGAGATCCTTGCGGAGCAGTGGTTCTCCTCCCGCAAATAAAATTGCCGAGATGCCAAGCTCGCTCGCCTCAGCGACCAGCGTACGAAGCCGAGCGTCACTCAACTCCGACCCTCTTGCTTTGCCTTTGTCGTGCGCAAATGCGTAGCATCCTTTGCAGCGTAGGTTGCACTTGCTCGTTACACTCACGATAAGAAGCGCCGGCACGTGCAGGCCACTATTCTGCCATTTCTGCCGCACGCGAGCGGCTTTCCGCTGCCACAAAATAGTCCGGAGAAAGAAGAGGGATTTCGTGGGTTCAGCTAGGGTGATGCGCACGGCATCCTTGAAATAGCCCCCAATGGCGTCGTTAAGAGCAGGAATGTAGCTATAATCGTCCGCCAGCGTCTCTGCATCGTCCAATGCTGCCGCAGCCGCGGGCTTGAGTGGTTTATGTCGTCGAGATTGGGACGTTGGTAGAGTCATTGTTGTTTCTGTCTGTGGTAGTCCTCTTGCTTCCCCTTAGGGACCTTGAATCGTATCATCCTGGACTACTCATTGTACGTAATCACGAGTCGTACTTGCTACTGCATATTTAAATGACTCGTAGGGTAGTTAAAAAAACCGAATGTAAAACGCGTAGGTTAGTTAAAAATCGTTATATCGTGTAATGCAGTCCAGCAACAAACTTGATGCGCACACCTTAGCGGGACCAGCGATGGTTGGTCCAACCAAGTCATCGTAGTCCGACGGCTACGCGCTCCTCAGAAACATCCACTCGCTAGGCGCCGAGCTCACATAGCTCTGGTGGTGAAGTGACCTCGAAGACCCCCATTGTCACACTTGCGAGTAACAAGCCTTTAAGTTTCGATGTGTTAACCCCTCGTGACAAACAAAAATCCTACAGATGGAGAGGGAAATGCCGACCGACACAAACATACCACTAGTGACGGTAACCCCGACAACGCAGCTGACAGCCCTGTGGGCCGAGTATGACGGCTTGCTCGATGCGCTGGAAATAGTGCACCGAAAGTTGACGATAAGCCGCCACAACCCGTTGACACGCTACAAGTTACGAAGGCAGAGAAACGACCTTTGTGAAGCACTTGCTGACGTGCACGAGAAGCTCTCCGATTTTGACTTTGTGCTAATGTGATGCAGCGTTAGCGTGATTTCTTTAGCGCGTTCACCACTCTCACTTGCCTTTTTGCTTCGTTCGCACCTTGGTCACGTAACAAAATCTGCTTCTGGCGCCCCCACGCATGAGTTAGTGGTTGCCTCGAGCAATAAACTTGGATAGAAAAAGGAGGACCAGCGCGAGCCCTGAGGCGTTGTTGTGTTGGCCGCAAGCCGGCGAGTTCAACCCTGCTGCGTGGATCTGGCAAAAAGCGCAAAATCAACAGTCGCGTTCTAAAGGGGTCGGTCAACGCCTCCGCTTTGCCACGGGAAATCGTACCTCAGTCAGTAAGTCGCTTTCTGCAACTTCCATTGGGTTGGTCAAATATAGCTCCATCGGCGCTCCAGTGACGTCGTAGTCGTTTTGCGTAGCATGTTCCATCAACGCTGCATAAACGGGTGCTATTTGGTTATACGGTCCTTTGTGAATCGCTGAGAGCACTTCGTGCGCAGGGAATGTCTTGATCTGTATTTTACCCTCACCTTGGGCCTCTCCGATGAAAGGAATCCCCACGTCAAATTCCATTTCGCCTCGCGCCATGTCTTCCGGGCTGCTATAGTAGACCGCGAATGGAGGTCCTGCCATCTGCAAGCCGCCCTTCATCACCCATTCGATGACTTCACCGAGTAGCCGCCCCATATCGTCCCCTATCGCAGCAACCGCGCCTCTGTGGAATATGCACGCTGCCCGCATTTCGTCAGCCATTTTTGCTTCTATTTTTGCCACCAGTATCCCCTATCAATTCTGGCCTGCTTCACACGAAATACTTTGCCATTTGCGCTGTTTGGGAAGGAACGAAAGAACCGAAATAGCCTTTCAGTTACCTTTGTGCCCTTAGGCGCGTGCCAAAGAAAGCCACCACGCCTATAATGAACAGAATGATCGTCGGGATGCAATAAGTACGACATCGCAAATGATTACCTCAATCCGTGTCCCGAAAATGAGCACGGAACGAAGCGCATTTATCGCGTGGGTCCGAGATCGACCTGCAGCCGCATCATTCTTCGTTCCCTTAGGAGTGATCCAAATAGCACCGCACGAGTTCCGCTCGCCCCTACGGGGCTGTACCGGTCAGATTTACGCGTTTTGTCCGCGCCGTAGTTCCATGGCGCCGCGTACCTGAGTGCGCAAATTTCACGTCTGCTTACGAGATCCCTTATGCTGTTCTGCGAGCTGCGATAGCTCTATTCCGCCCGCAATCGCATCCGCGAATACGAGATCACGCCGGCGACAAAGAGGATCGCGGTGAGAACGATCGCAAATCCCACGTAGACCGCCACGTCGCTGAAGCTACTCCCAAAGACGAGAACTTGACGAATGGCGTCTGCGACCTGTGTCCAGGGGAGCAGATCGTAGACCTGGAACGTCGTTCCAAAAGCGGTTCCGAGGGGTTCACTGGGGAGCGGAAAGAACGCCCCCGTGAGGAATGATACGGGCACAGCAATAAGAACCCCTAATTGTGCCGCCTGCCGCTCGTTTCGCGCAAACGCCGCTAGCAGTAAGCCTAGCGAAATCGAGGCTATCCCGCCTATGATACCAATAAACACGGCAAGCCCGATGGAATTCGCACCGCCGGACCACTGAAAACCAAGCGCGACGGCGACACCGAAAAGCAGCAAGATTTGCACCACGGCGATGATGATCCACGTCAGCAGCGTGCCGAAAAGCAGGTCGAATGACCGCATGTTGGAGAGTTTGAGCCTTGTTAGCGTTCCACTTTCCGTTTCTCTCGCAAGGTCTTGTGCAACGCTACTCACTTGCAGGAGTAGGGCGAACACAATCAATCCCGGGGCCTGATAGTCGAAATACGTAAATGAGCGCGCGCCGGTGAGGGGCTCAACGGCCGCTGAAATGTAGTTGCCGTTCAGCTGGCTCTGATTTTGCCCCAGCGTCGCATCAACCTGCCGAATGGCCGTGGCCTGGATCTGGCTCTCGTATTGTTGAAGAACGTTGACGATTAGGCCTTGCGCGGCGCCAAATGCGGCACTGCCCGTATCACCTTCGACGGTGACTTGTGCCGTGACGTTGCTCGGTCTGGGGAGCGTCGCATTTGTTGGCAGCTGGGCGCTCAGCGCGGTAGTTTGAGCGCCGCTTGCGTTGATCACCTGCAGGCCGATATCTGAAGTCGCTTCAGTCCGCGCGGAGGCATTGCCTAATGAAACGACCGCCTGTGAAAAATTTTCCGGGATGGTAATCGCCGCATCAAGGCCACGACTTTTAAGCATAGTCTGGGCCTGATCTGCGCTGACGTTAGTGAGAGTGAACATGTGCGTATCGGTTCCCTCGTACGTGACATTTCCGAGGAGCGCGGTGAAATTCGCGCCAGCATTGATGTGCTGGCTGGTATTGTCGATGGACGCTGTTGCCCCTCGGTCGAGATTGATCACCGCAATCTTATGAGGCGTCGTCCCGGTGCCAAGCGAGCTAGGACTGCCGAAAGCGAAGGCAAAAATGATCATGAATACGACCGGGAATAGCAGGAGGAAGAAAAGGGAGCGGCGATCTCGAAGTGCTTGCTTGAGCCCTTTTACCGCTAAAGACAGGAACTTGACAGTCACTCCCGCAGCCCCCGCCCGGTGAGATAGATGAAGACGTCCTCGAGCGTATTCTCCCGAATCGCAATATCTGAGACGCGGGCATGCATCGCGTCGACACGTTCGAGGATCTCGGGGAGTAGGCTAACCGCGTTCAATGCTCGGACGTTTATTTTTCCGCCCACGTCTTTGATTTCTTGGATGCCTTCGACGGATTTGAGGCCAGCCATCACGGCCTCGTTCCGTTCGGGTTCGGCGAGTTGCATTTCTATGATATCACCGGAGCCGATGGTCCTTTTCAGGTTCTGAGGAGTGTCGAGTTGAAGCAGCTTGCCGTGGTCGATAATGGCAACGCGGTCACTCAACGCATCGGCCTCTTCCATGGCGTGGGTCGTGAGGATGGTGGTTTTTCCCTTGCCTTTGAGCGAGCGGACGAAGTCCCACAGCAACAAGCGGGACTGCGGGTCTAGGCCAGAAGAGGGCTCGTCCAGCACCACGATGTCAGGATCGTGTACAACGGCGAGGGCGACATTGAGTCGGCGCTTCACGCCTCCAGATAGCTGCGAGACGCGCGCATTCGCCTTTTCAGAAAGCGCGAGATCAGCGAGCAATGAGCGCACGCGTTCATTTGTGACCGCCCGTGGAAGGTCGTACATGTCGCCTATGACGGTGAGATTCTCTACGCACGTCAGCTCCTCCCACAAGACGATCTCTTGCGGACAGATGCCTATGCTCCTTTTCGGCACTCGCGCCCGGTCTTGTCCGTTGATGAGTACCGAACCGCCTGTGGGGCTCAGCAGTCCGACCATCATGTTGATCGCGGTGGTCTTTCCGGCTCCGTTGGGTCCTAAAAATCCGAATATCTCTCCCTTCTTGATCTGTAGGGTGAGACCGTCAACGGCGACCAGGTCACCGTACCGCTTTGTCAGGGCTTGCACCTGTAATGCGTAGACATCCGTTGTATGATCGGACGATTGCTCAGTCATGCTCCGCACGTCGCTAACATTGCCACTCTTTGTTCATCATCGTTGCGCTTCGATGAGCCCGTGGGATAGAAGCGTGCGTGGGGGGCCGCGTATCACGACCCGCCTCGCCGGCGCCAAGCGACGCAATGGATCTTCGATGCCGTTTTCAAGTTTGCCCTTTTGACTTCGCGCCCTTCGTACAAGTTCCCCATCAGCGCGAGATTCTCTCGGCACTCAGATCGGGCCGGACGACGATATCACGCGGACAAATCCCGATCATGCCTCTTTCGACTGACTCAAGCGGTTGCGCGTCCTACAGTAGTTCACAAATCGGCGTGGTGAGAACCAAGCGAGCTTTTAATATTTAAAACACCATATAATAAGCTAGCCTGCATAGAAAAGGTGATCGTTTGACTAAATGGAAATACAGCGGAAAAGAGATTTCCTTTGACCAAGTAGATGACGCGCTCAAAGCTTTGGATAACGCCTGCCTGCACTGCGGCCCCGATAAGCACTCGCCAGAGTGCCCGATTGGCAAAGCAAAGGCAGAACTGTACGACATCAAATGCTCAGATAAGCGCCATATTCCCGACGTGCAGCTGTAGCCTTCGCGAGAGGTTCAGTATGCCATCACAGCATCGTAAAAATCTCTGATGGCATCTTCAGGATCTTTTCCTCCGAAATACGATCGCACCGTCTCTTTCTTTTCCATTACTCCGTTGAAAGCGACTTCGACTTCTCGCTGAGTACAAACAGACGTAATATCCTCAATTATGTGGTTCGCCACGGACTCGTGATTTGCGTTGTAGAAACTACCTAAGATGAAGAATTGCATAATCGAAAACAGAGCCTGCGCGTTTCGTTCCTTCTCCTTTGCGTATGATACCAAATCGGTGAAAAGGTGAGACACTGACAACAACAGCTGGGAATGGACGATCCCTCTCGAGCGATCAAGAGCGAGGATGCCAACCTCTCTCAGGTATCTGAAACCCCCAAGATACCTACTATCTTCGTCAATGGTAGCGACACACACGGCTCGAATGGAGTCCACGACCTCGATCTCTGTAATCGTATCGTCGATCCTGATGGCCGTCCGGGCAATATCGAACAGCTGTTCCAGCACCTCTTCGTTTAACCCCTCTCTGCGATTTTTGAAATTGTAGACTGACACGTCTTCGAGCGCTGTCAAAGCGTCGCTTGCGACGTCAACATTCCCCTGTAGTGTTTCTTTCCTAATAATATCCCCAAAGATCTTAATGAGTTCAGTGTTTTCGCGCGGTCCGTTCTCCCTTAGGGCTGCGGTCTTAACGTCGTCAATAATGTCCTCCGGATTAAAGAACCGCGGAATGCGACGGAATAGATTTAGGATCAATAGGAAGCAACACGCCGTCAGAGCCACACTGAGTGACGCGAACACTCTGATATTGTTGGGGACCGTGACCCCGCTTACGTGGGCAAGCGTGATGAAGTTGACAAACATCGCGGCGAAAAAAAACACGATGATGCCCACGATTTGAAAATCTTTGAAGATTGATGCGAGGAGGAAGTGCAACACTTTCGGTGTATATTTCGATGCTGAAAATTCAATAGCGATGATCAAAACAGAGAAGGTTATTGCAAACAGCGCGGCAAGGCTTTGGGTGAGCGTGCTAAGCAAGAAACTCGCAGAACTCGCATCGCCATTGAACAGAATTCTGGTGCCAGCTAGGTCAAAAACAAAAAGCAGAAAGATTACGCCGCCTGCCGCTAAGAAAATGAGGTCAATGCGATTTAGTTTGACGTCGTGCAAAGCCATGTTTTTCAAGTAATGTAACACGCTCTTAAAATGAGTCTTTCTTGGCGAGACTTTTTACTGGATCAGCCAAAAAAGAGGACGTAAGGATAAAACAGTTGCGCTTGCGAACGGACCTTTTTTCGAGATAGCGGGCATTTGCCAACCTCTTTGGCGCGGGAGTCAACGACTGCCGCTGACGCTTGTGGTGAGCTGGATCGAACAGAAGGCGGTCGCGATCCTGTGGAGCTTGCGCCTCGACTTGAAGGGCATCCACCTCGGTCCGATTGTACCCGCTGGGTAAACGACGACATTCTGAAGGTCCTCGTCGACTAATACGATATTAAGCTGGTAAGCACTCCGGACGCCGCTATACCGAAGATGCTGGCGTAACGGACTGTCGTGAGCATGCGAACGCTGAACCGGAATCGAAGCGTGACCGGTGCGCGTCCGAAACGTTTTCGTGGCGCAGCGCCTACCTAAGTACGACTCACGTAGTCAGAGTAGTGGAGGAACGGAAGTGAGCGAAATTGAAATGCCTAAAGGGAAAGCACTGGACGTGAAAACACTCATCGAATACTCGGCCAATTCTATCGTTAGCAAGACCCTGATCGATACGAAAGCGGGCACGATGACGTTGTTTTCTTTCGATGCGGGACAAGGCTTGAGCGAACACGCCGCACCATATGATGCAGTCGTGCAGATCGTTGACGGCGAAGCAGAGATCACGATTGGGGGGGACGCCGTCCACGCGCGTGAAGGGACTATGGTCGTGATGCCCGCAAACGTCCCGCACGCGCTCCAGGCTGCAAAGCGGTTCAAGATGCTGCTCACGATGATTCGTGCCTCGCAGACTTCGGGATGAGTCAGGCGGGAGTTCAAAATGACACAAGAAAACGAAGAAGGTAATTACACAGGCAAAGAAGCCCCGGAAAGTCAGGAATTGATCGATAAAGTGCGGCACCTAAGCTTAGGGGCTCAAAGCGTCTTGTATGCAATGCTGATCGAAGAGGGAGAAGAAGAACCAGCAAAACGCGAAGGGTTGACCTCCGCCGAGATACACGAAGCGTGTGCTTCCTGTAGCTTGGACGACGCGGCGACGCCGCAAACCCTGATTGAAGCTGGCATTTCTGAACTCAAAGAGCAGAGGTTCATCGAAGAGCGAAACGGAAGACTGTTCCTCACAACGCGCGCCGAGCACATGCGTACCTTCGAAAAGGCAGTCGAAAGCAGTAGGTACGTGATTCGTAGATAAGTGCTCCAGTTCGTCGGCGTGCCGCGGCCCCACACACAGGTTCCGAGGCAAAAAATGGTCGACTATTTTAAACGAAAAAAGCAGATTCAGGAACTTATGGGTGCAAAGGGCGTCGATGCGATGCTCATTGCAGGGGCTGAGAACTATTACTACATTACCGGAGATTATCGGCGGCAGGCTCGAATGTTGTTCTATCGAGATGCCGATCCAACCCTCATCGTCTTCCAACCTGAGGTAGAGCAAGTTCGTGCGCGCACGTGGGTAGACGACGTCCGCGGTTGGAGCAGCGCCAACGAGCTCATGCAGAACTTCTTTACCGCGATGAAGGCCCACGACCTTCGCAAAGCTACCGTCGGTTTCGATACGCACACCGCTCCCGGATTCGAAGTATTTCGTTTCAGAAAGCTCAATCCTGACATCACCATGGTCGAGAACGACGATATCATGAGCGAGCTGCGCATGGTCAAGTCAGCTGATGAAATCGCCCGTATGAAAAAGACCGCTCACGTCGCAGAGCTCGGGATGATGGCTGCGGCGGATGCGCTCATCGCCGGCGCAACCGAGAACGGCGTTGCCGCAGAGGCCGAATACGCCATGCGAAAGGCAGGCTCAGAGCGTTTGGGATTTCTTACCTTCGTTAACTCGGGCGAGCGCTCGCTCGGCTTGCACGGATTTGTCTCACGCCGGGTTATCAGCGGCGGAGACCCCGTGATCGTGGATCTACACCCCGTCGCAGATCTGTATGCCTGCGACATGGCTCGTACCTTCGTGTGCAGCCCATCAGCTGGTGGCGTAGCAGCACACGGAGTCGGCACGGAGTTCATCAAGCTTGCGGCAGCCTACGATGAGGCGCAACAAGGGGTCATTGACGCGGTAAAGCCGGGCTGGAAAGTCAAGCAGGTCACCCAGTTCATGGCGGAGTCCATTAACAAGACCGAGTTCGGCAAGTACGTCGTCCCAGGCTACATCCACGGCGTCGGCCTCGAGGCCGAGGAGTACCCCCACCCGAGCCACTATCCGCAGCACGGTGAGATCGTCCTCAAGGCTAATATGACTGTGAGCGTCGGTCACGCCGTGCTCGCCGTTCCCGGCGTCGGAGGATATCGAAGAGAGGATGTCGTTCGAATCACCGAGAGCGGATGCGAGATATTGACTCGAGGAGAGGGGCTCCCTGAGATTCTCTGACTTCGCTATTCGCAGGGCCACGGGAGGCTGAAGCAATCTGCGCCCCGCATCGTGGGACTCGCGAGCTCGTTTGCGTTCGAGCATACGCGAAACTGCGGCCCTCGTCTGACGTCCGACGACGACGCACACGCCCCACATTGCGTTTTCAAGTGCTAGCGCACAGACACCAAGTAGGCCGCATACTCCCCAGGCAATACGCGTGCGAGAGCGTGAGGCTGCATCGCAGCTAAACGAACGTGTAGCGCTTTTCTTGCGGCACGCTCTATTTATGCTATTATGGCTTATGACCGCGTATGCTCAAGGAATCTCTACTCACGGTCGAAAACGAGCGCTTGAAAGCTGAGAACGAGAAGCTACAGCTGAAGCATTCGGAAGAGTTTAACCGGGTGCGCTCCGAAGTTCAACGCCTGAAGAAGGAGAACGACAAATTAAAGACAGAGAACAAAGATTTGGAGCACAAATACCTCCGGATAGTGAAGCAACTTGAGAAACACACTAAGAGAGATGCCAGCGTTTAAGCACGTCTTCGTGCGGCGAAGGACGTCGCGAGGCCATCAGCTTTGAATCTGCAATAAACGCGCGGCAAAACGCTTCTGCCTGCGCACAGGTAATCGAGAGGCATATATTCGGCTCAAGGCGCCAAAAGCGTACGGTGCAGAAACCGCACAAAACACGTGCACGCGTGGACAATAGAAACGAAAAAAGCACACCCATCCGTGCTCGAGCTTACTTGATGCAGGGGGCTGCTAAAAAAAGGATGACAGGCCCTTTCGCGGGCCGGTCGCTCTAAGACTACTTTATCGGTACCTTCACTCCTTCGAAACTTTCTACTAGAGGTACGGTGACCTTCAGAAGTCCATTGGAGAATGTAGCGTTCGCCTTTTGAGGCTCAATGGCATGGGCGAGTATCCAGCATCCCACGTACTCGATGTCTTCTCTCGGTGCCACAAGACAAAAGCCATTCTCAGAGGCTTCGAGTTCTATGTCCTTTTTATGTACGCCGGGCAGCTCCACTTCGATCGTGTAGGTATCCTTGTCGTGATACAACGACGCGTCCGGGACGACGCCGATTCGTTCTTTTTCATCCATTGATAAACCACCGCAAAAATGTTCAATTCAAATCTTTAATTGCGACGCGTCTGAGCTACCGATGTTAGTTAAATAAACGAACGATGCCAGAAGACGCTTTGCTTGGATTGAATATCAGAACGTCTCGACTTTAACCAAATCAATCAACGCAGCTCTAGCAGTCTTTGAGGCTATTGATAAGTATAAGAAGAAGCTCCGTCGAGAGTGTCTTTTTTGGCTCTTTGCTGTGCTTTTTCGACTGTTTTTTGGCCGTGAGGCACGAAAATTATATGCAAAATATAAAGCCGAGTAGCACGTAGTATTGTGGTACCCTCTATGGGTGATGTGGAGGAGAAAACACCAACTGCCCGCGAGTGAGCAAGTTAAAATCTGCTCTAGCGTTTCTAGAACAAAGGTACCTGGACTTTAAGCGCGCCGCTGACAAGAGTTTTTCTCGCCCCACACACCCCATAGAGCCAGACAATTTTTTGAGATCTCTCTTGTAGGTACGCCGCAGCAAAACGTTGCCGCATTAAGGCGGCGAATCCGGGAATCCTCCCACGCGACTCAATGACTCTGCAAAACACGTGCGAGTAATACAAAAGTTGTGGCGTTGGTTTCAAGCGCGGCACTGACTCTGCAGGTCACGAAGCTCGAGCTGGCTCGAGATCAAAGACGTCGTAAACCCACTGGGTGCGCTTTTGCCAGTCGTGCCGCAGCGCCTGTTTGGATATGCTGTACTTAGCGGAGAGCTTATCAAGAATCTCCGTCATGTTCAATTTTTGAACATAAAGACGATACATCTCCCGCCTTCTCGCATAGAGCTGCGCTTTATTCTTCATAGTTACACTCTCTTCCATCTGGCGGAATGAACGTCCGCCTTATTACTAATGACGGACGAGCAGTGCGAAAGTGATTGATCCTCGCCGTACAGGTATTAATTCGTATCCTCCTTTTTTTCCTGACTCACAGCTCGAAGTGCAGAGCGTATCCCGCGCCTTTCTAAGTCACCGTCGCGACTGACTCGTCTAAAAATGGGCCAAAGCTACCTGACAGCCAGTATGACAAGCCAGAGGCAGGCCAAATGCGTAACTCCGCTTGTCCAAAAAACGCTTCTAATTGTCAACTCGCACGCTTCACGACGTGCGCCCCCGCAGCTCCTGCCAGCACGCATATATAGCTAAAAAGTGAACAGTCGCCAAGAGATGGACACGAAGACGTCGGGAAATACGGGTATAAGCTACGAATGGATTGCTCTCTCAGTGACCACGATAGGCGCGCTGATGGCTGCGATTGATGGTTCGGCCGTGCTCATCGCGCTCCCCACTATCATGGCCACTCTACAGGCAAGCTTCATAACGGTCATGTGGGTGCTGCTGGGGTACATGCTTATCCTTGCAGCGGTGGTCCCGGTCGTCGGGCGGCTGGCCGACATGCTGGGGCGCAAGAACCTCTACAACCTAGGCTTTGTCGTCTTCACCGTCGGTTCGCTGCTCTGCGCACTGGCACAGCCGCAGTATCACGGCTTGGATCTAGTGGTCTACCGCATGGTGCAGGCCGTGGGCGGCGCGCTCCTCATCACCAACAGTGCGGCGATCGTGACCGATGCATTCCGCCGGGGAAATGTCGGCTTTGGCTTGGGCGTGAATGGGATCGCGTTTTCCGCGGGGTTCCTCCTCGGCCCGGTCGTCGGGGGATTGCTCACGGCTATTTCGTGGCGATTGGTGTTTCTCATAAACGTCCCAATTGGTATTATCGGCACGATATGGGGAATACTCCAGCTCAGAGAACCAGTGACGCTTCCTAAAGGACAGCACTTTGACTGGATCGGAAGCCTGACCTTCACCCTGGGACTGGGGGCACTCCTTCTCGGCGTGTCACTTTATGCCTTTCCCGTAATCGCCATGTGGGTCGTGTACGTGCTCTTTGTCGTGGCCGCGGTGAGTCTCGCGCTGTTTGTTGTTGCCGAGCGACGCGATCCAGAACCGATGCTCAACCTGCACCTGTTCGAGAATCGAAGCTTTGCCTTCGCCTCGGCTGCTAACGGGCTTAACGGACTTGCCAGAGGCGCAGTGCTCTTCGTGCTTATATTCTTCCTGCAAGGACCATACGGCTACGGCCCTTTGATGGCAGGCATTCTCTTGGCCCCTTTCGGTCTTGCCTTTTTGGTCGTCGGACCGATTTCAGGGCACCTCTCCGACCGGTACGGTGCGCGCTACCTCGCAACGGCCGGATTGCTCGTGTCCGTCGGAGCGTTGCTCGGGCTAGCCACGGTGGTGAGTACGACGCCGTATTGGGTCCTCGCCGTGTACATGGCGCTCATGGGCGGTGGCTCAGGCCTATTCGCATCACCGAACATGAACGCGATCATGAGTGCGGTTAAGCCGAGCGAGCGCGGGAGCGCATCCGGCATACGCACTATGCTGATGAACACCGGCCAGATGCTCTCCATCGCTATTGCTTTCCCGCTTATCCTCAGCCATATTCCTGAGGTCGTCATGTTCGACGTCTTTTTGTACGGGGGCGGACTCGGCGGTACGCCTCAAATTTTGGCGGCCTTCGAGCTCGGCATGCACGAGGCGTTTCTTGTAGCCGCTGTGGTTACAGTATTCGCGGCGATCATCTCGTTTAGTCGACCCTCAGGTGCACCGCGCGATTCTGTGATTGGTTGAATGGAACCTTTGCTCTGAGTCGTGCTGCCGCCTAGACGCTACCAGATACCTGTTCTGCAGTCGTCGCTTCGTGACCGCAGCTGGTCTTAGCAGCGCTGTAGTCGGTTGCGGTTGAATGCTTTGTCCCAAGCGTTTTCGTTCGTGGGCGCTACGAAAGTTGATCCCTAGGGAGACCTACCACGCGACGGTATTACCACGTCTCGTGATGGATACACGAAGGATTGAATCGATCAACCGGAGCCGGAGTCTCCGCTGGGCGTCCTACAGGGATTATACACAGCGGAATAACGTTCGCGGGCAGATTGAGCAGCTCTTTAATACCTTTGACTCGCTCTTCAAAGGGGTAAACTGCGGTCCATACAGCCCCTAATCTTCGTTCGGTCGCTTCAAGCAGTATGTTTTCAGCGGCGGCTGAGCAGTCCAGGGCCCACAAGCCGGGAAACTTCTCCCGATTCTTATCTGCACAGACCGCAATTGCCAGCGGCGCATATTTAACCATCGGAGCGGTGGGACTAAGCCGCGAGATAGCTTCGAGGGTCTTTCGGTCTTGAATTATCACGAAATGCCACGGCTGTTCGTTCACCGCAGACGGCGCATGCATTGCAGCCGTGAGCAACGCCTCTATGTCATCACCAGAGACGGGCTCCTCGGTGTATTTGCGGATACTTCTTCTCGACCGTATAGCTTTAGTAACGTCCATTGTTCACCTCAGTCGGCCACTTTCCTTGCCTATACTATCGAACAGCGCAGCGAGTTGAAAACTGTATTCCTCGTTTAGCACTAAGGCCTGCCAGAAGAAACGCTGTTATTGTGAAGCCGGGAGTGTCATTTCTTGTAAGCCCTCACTGGGTCCACGTAATGCCCGGATGGTCACCAGCGATGTGCTACCATTTCATATTTTCACGCCAGAATGGCAAATATCCGTCGGCGTCGCTGGCGCCCTGCACTTAGTGATGCACTCGTTTCGGATCAGCTTAGCTCGCAGGAGATAAAGCAAGGTTCTTTACCAATGCACACTAAATCTGTTCATGACGACTTTTTGCGAGAGCGCTATTTGTGAGTGACTAACGAGTCAGCAGCGAAAGAAAAGCGGAGACGTGAGATGGCGAGAAAACGCACTCGGCCACCGGATCTAGAATCGAAACTAGTGCCCGTTCCAACTGTTTTTATCACCGAGTCATTGCACTTTGAAACGGAGTATTTGGCCCTCCGACTGACCGATACATTTCATGTGGTCGAGAAAAAAGAACAGCTGATTCGAAACGCGCTACAGTGTCTTGACACACAGATCACAAACGACGCTGAAATGGGGATGCTCAGAAGAGAGTGCTCGTTATACCAAATAAAGATCGATCCGGATAAAACGCAGGCACGCGCCGAGCTCCAGGAGCAACTCGCAGAACTCGGCGAGCAGCATAAAACGCTCGAAGCCGTATTATCGGCGGTGGAAGAGGCCGCCAAATCGCCACGCACGATCACGCCAGAATACGAGAAATTTGCAGCCGACTCACGGCGAGTGGTCCTAGCGTCGCTAAGTGGCAAAGTCGTCCGCTTTGAGAGCGTAGGTGACCCGCACCCGCTGGAACCGATCGAAACGTCAGACCCTCGCGTAGTTGCCGCACTGATACGCCATCACATAGGCCGCCCGACCGTCATTGAGTAACGTCTGGATGCTTCATACATTCACGGCGCTTCGGGGCATAATAAAAAGGCAGGTAAGGTCTTATGGATGTCATAACTCTAAACTCTCGTTTTACGGTCCGTGCGTTTACGCCAGACTGTGCACAGGGGAACGATTCTTAAGATTCTGGATGCCGCGACGCGTGCTCCCTCATCGGGCAATACCCAGCCATGGGAACTCTTTGTTGCTGGCGGGGACGCGCTGGACCGGGCTTCGTCACGCTTATGAAGAGCGCTTCAGCAAAGGGGTGCCGGGCAGCCCCGATCTACCGGCACCGCAGACAATGGCCCCCCGCCCTACAAAAGCGCACGGACGAACTCAAGGCCGCACGCTTTGAATCCATGGGCATAGAACGCAACCACGCGGCGGCGCGGCATGCCATGTTCGAGCGCGCTCATCAGTTCTTTGGAGCGCCGACGGTGGTGTACCTCTGCATCGACCGCACACTCACCGCGTGGTCGATATTTGATATGGGACTGCTTGCGCAGAGTATCATGCTCGCGGCACAGCAATACGGCGTTGATTCAGCTGCCGCGGCGCTTCTGATTTCCTACCCTGACCTCATTCGTGCAGAATTGGAAATTCTGGAAGACGTGTCGATACTAATGGGCGTCGCATTGGGATACCGCGATCAGCAACATCCGCTAAATCAGTACCGAAGCCCCAGACGGCCGCTACAAGAAGTTGTACGCCTGAAAGGTCTCACCTAACTCTCCGTAGCAGGAGGGCCAGCTCAACACGCCTAGACTGATTCTCGATTGTCGACAAAGCTCACAGGGATAATTACTCGCGGCCTACAGACTTGCTTCGCTTGCTCTCTATGGACTTTGTTGAGATTATATAGGCTATAGAGGCACTGTTGATGACGAGCCAGAACGACTCACCCCACGAATTTAGTTCCTGCTGCACCCCGTTGTCGCCAAGACTGATGGTGGTAAGACTGTTGAAGACCAGAGACCCGTCCTCGAGCCAGTCAGACAGAAAGCCGTGATACAAATAGCCATCCAAGCCTTTAAATTCGAGGTCATTTCCGACCCACTCATCGTAGTACTCCTCGCGCAACTCTTTGAGATCCATGCCAATCACTACTCTCTGAATAATGCTAAACCCTACGTATACCATTAACCCCCTTTAAGCGCGACGAGCACGCGCACATCTGCTGAGCTCAAATCCAAAGGAACGGCAGTTGCCACTGTGTTTACGGAGAGAGCGGATTCGGGTAACCAACGTTCGCGAGCAAAAAGCCCTCAACAGGACTTTGCACGATCTTATTGATCCGGCGCACGACCTCACAAATCAAACCAGCTGAACAGGCAAATGCTCGTAACTCAATGCTGCCCCCTGGCGGCTTGCAGCACTTAATTGGTCTTCAACTCGTGAGCCCATTTTCTGTGCTTAACGGCACGTTGCACTTGGCAGCAAGCGTGCTGATAAAGCGTCAGCCCAAAAAAATAGTGAAAGAACTATAGCTCGAGCTTGCATTCCCAGTTGTGCGTTAGGATGCGGCCTGGTACGAAACAAGACGTTAAGTCCAGTTTTGATCCAAGCTTAAGCCCTAATGCGCCACTGAACAAAGCTAAGCGCCAGGAGGTAGAGAGAATGTTGTTTATTTTGTGGTTCAAATTCGACCCCGAGCATACTGAGCGGGTCCGTGAAATGTGGAAACAGTTCAAGTACCCGGAAGCCGTGAAGCTGATAGGCCGGTACGTGCTCATCGGCAGGCATATTTCCGTTGCAATCTTCGACGCACCCGATGAGGCAGCGCTGCTAAAGGTTACAGGACCGTTCAGCAGCCTCGGCGTGGCTCACGTCGCACCTGCGATGCCGCTTGAGGAAGCGATTCAAGTATCGTGGTAAGGCAGAAAATTGGTCACGCGTCGTTTGATACGTTCACCGCGTGACAGCAAGCAGAGATCGGGCTTGGCGTGGTTCATCACGCCAGGCCTTGAAGATATACCGAGCCAGCAGAGGCAAGTCGTTCAGCTGGTCCGCAATCAGCCCGTGTTACTTCGCGGACGGGTCTAACTCCATTACGCCAAAAACGTTCCCTTCTGTGTCCGTGCAGTAGGCGAGATACCCCTGGCCCGGAACCGCCAGCTTTGGCATCATAACGTTTCCGCCTGCGTCCACGATCTTTTTCGTGAAGTCATCGACAGATACGACGCTGACGGTGTTCGTCGTCACCTGCTCAGGCATCACGCGCGGTATTATCGCACCGTTGATTCCCGGTTCGCCATCGGGTCCTGTGGCAACTAGCCAGTAATCCGTGGGCCCTTCCCACTTTGTGATGGTCCAGCCAAACACCTTCTCGTAAAACGCTTTCGCCCGCTTTGGGTCATCGGCAGGCAGCTCGAAATGTACTACTCTTGGCATTTTGTTCTCCTTGAAGTTTTTGAAAGCCTTTGTACCGCGAGTACTTACACCCTTTGATCGAGAACCGTGCACCAAACGCGCGAGTGCCGCGCTAAACACGGTGCAGGGCCGCTGGCAACAAAGAAGCGCCCGACACAAAAAAGTGATTCACAACGATCTATTGTGTGTTTAAGATGACACACTCCAGTTGAACGCATTCGGCGCTTTAAAGGCACCGATACCTGAATATCCTTATAATGATGCTCTCATGATGCATGCAAGGTTCTAGAATTACTGACAATAGGATCCAAAGTAGGTGTTGTGGAGAGCTGAGGAGGTGTTGAGATGCACGAAGAAGATGATGCGGAAGTGCGCACGATATTGGAACGAGTGGCGAGTTACTATGGCTTTGTTCCCCGAATCTATGAAGAGCTCCGGCACAACCCGGCAGCACTCAAAACCTTTTTCTATAAAAATGAGCAGCTGGCGACCGACAAGGCACTAACTGGACTTGCTAAAGAGCTCATTGCGATCGGAGCTGCGGCTGCTCTCGGATCCGAACATTGTCTCAGTACGCACATTGAAGGAGCAAAGCGTCAGGGTGCTGTCGATGATCAGATCTTTCTCGCCATACTGCTTGGGGCGTCCGTTGCCGAAACTACGGCGCTGTCTAAATCACTTCGGGTGTGGCAGCGCTAACATGCGGCCCGCGGGCCACCGCCGTGGGATTATGTAACAGTCACCGTGTAAGTCACTTGGTCAGTCACGATTTGCGACGGACTGACTTTGTTGAAGGTGATTGTGGTCGTTCCTTTCGCGAGGCCTTGAAACGTAAAGACTTGCGAGCCGGGCACGCCGACTAGATTGTGCGGGTTCGGGTCGCTGATAAACACGCGGTCTACCAGTGACAGCGCTGTGCGGTCAAACTGAGGCTGCCAGCTATATCCCGTCGAAGGATTTGTCCGGAGCGTTATCGTAAAATTTTGCCCCTGCGTCGCGGTTATCGATTCTCCAGGCGTCACATTTGTACTATTCGCAGTTTTTGTCATCGGCGCGCTCTTGCTCGTTTGCGGTGTCGCAGTTGAGGCGTTGTTGTTGCTCGTGCTCGACGTGCATCCGGCTACAACGACGGTGACGGATAGCAGCGCGATCACTAGGCCAGCGATGATGACGCGCTTTTTTTCCATAATCTCGCATTTACGGTGCGTACTATATAGGCTGGTGGGGATGAAGCACGCCACGCCTGTAAACGATCCCTTCTTCTCTGTGGACGCAAAATGTCCCACCTTACGCGTGGAGGGCGCGTTTGGCGAGTGGCGCGGAAGCAACAGGAGATACTAACGACACAACTCTGTAGAGGGGCTTTCTTTGACGATATAGCGACAAAACACGTCTCTTATGGAGTCCAACAAGTATTTACCGACCGCTGCTCTCTTTATGTTATGCTCTCCCACAAGGTAGATCTCGAAAAACTCGAAGAGCCGGAGAAAGTCGTCGGGTGCGCGTACACCTCCCGCTATTGCACATTACCGGTGCCAAAGTACGAACTCTCTGAAACTGGCATGCGACCTGATTGCGCGTATCAGCTCGTACACGATGAAATGAACTTGGACGGCAACCCCGCCCTCAATCTCGCGAGCTTTGTAACGACCTGGATGGAGCCGCAGGCGACGCAACTCATCGTCGAGAACATCCACAAGAACTTCGCCGATCAGTTCGAGTACCCGCAGACCGAGGTGATACACAAGCGGTGTATCAACATGCTCGCACGCCTCTTCAACGCGCCGGACCCCGTGACGTTTACTGGCACCGCAACGGGCGGCTCATCCGAAGCGGTGATGCTTGGCTTACTCGCACACAAGTGGCAGTGGAGGAAACGCCGCGAAGCAGAAGGAAAACCTTATGACAAGCCGAACATCATCTTCGGCGCTGACGCGCACATTTGCTGGGACAAATTTGCCAAATACTTCGACGTTGAGCCGCGGGTGATACCACTCGAGGAGGATCGTCTTACTATCACCAGGGAGGCGGTTACTGACCTTATCGACGAAAATACTATCTGCGTCGGCGTTATCCTGGGGACGACGTTCACTGGCGAGATCGACCCAATCGAGGAGATTAACGACCTGCTTGTCGAAGTCAAGAACACACGCGGATGGGATATTCCCATTCACGTCGATGCCGCAATCGGGGGATTCATCCTGCCGTTCACACAACCAGAGCTGCGGTGGGATTTCAGACTGTCCCAAGTGAAATCAATCAACGTGTCCGCCCACAAGTACGGCTTGGTCTACCCCGGCCTTGGGTGGCTTATCTTCCGCGATACCACCGACTTGCCCGAGGACCTCGTGTTTTACGTGAACTACCTCGGCGATGAGATGCCCAGCTACACCCTAAATTTCTCGCGCGGCAGCGGCATGTTGCTCGCGCAGTACTACAACCTGCTCCGGCTTGGTTGGGAGGGGTACGCGATGGCCGCCAAGGCAGTCCTGGAACACGCCCAATACCTGACCAAGCGGCTCTTGGACACAGGGTATTTCGATATCCTCAACGGAGCTGAAATCCTTCCCGTCGTCACGTTCCAGCTCAAAGAACCAGTCGATTTCTCCGTGTATGATCTATCCGCCAAGCTGCGGGAACGGGGTTGGATTGTCCCCGCCTACACGCTGCCACCAAATGCCGACGCAATCCCCATTATGCGCGTCGTCGTCCGACAGAACTTCAGTCGCGACATGGCAGATCTCTTCGTTGACGACATTAAAAAGGCGTACGCCGCTTTGCTGGCGCCAAAAACCAAGACAATTGTGAAGCAACGATCGCCGCGAGAAGCACATTCGGTATCTTAAGCCGAGTGAGTGCGCTTTGAACACCTTGGTCTGTGTCAACGCGGTATAGAGACGCGCACATAGAGGGCTACGTGCTTGGCTGATAAAGGCGGCGGCTCGATAACGCACCCTTTCGGGGTTCGTCGCTGCTACACTATCAGCTAGACTGAATCGCGCTTGGACGCAAACAGGACTTACGAACCCCGCATCTTAGCCCAATACGCGGAACTGGTATGCAAGCAGCCACCAAAGCATAAAAACAAAGATGATAAGTACAATCAAGAAGATTCCCGCAAGCTGGCGCTGTTCCACGGCAGATCACAACTATAACCCGTGGCGCTTTATTTGATAAAAGTCTGCCGAAAAAAACCAATCGAAACCCAAGAAAGAAAGCGAAAGCTTTAATTTTGCGGATACGAATGCTGTTTGCGACATGTCCGACGACATATTCCTCGTAATCGCTACCTTCGGTGTTGTCTTTGTAATCACGGCCGCGATGCTGCAAGGTCTTATCATTACCGTAGATTTGTTACGAGCGGGTTTCAAAGGCCGCCGCCAGTCGCAGGTAATGGTGCTACTGGCGAGATTCGTCGTGGTCCCGCTTGTCATCATAGGGCTGGCGTCAATCGTGCACCTCGGGTCGTCGGGATACGGGCCGCAAATCGATATGGCGGTGTGCGTGCTCGTCCTCACCGCTGGCCCACCCTTCATCCCCGCGATTGCGAAGCTGGCTCACGGGGACATCCCGTACGCCGCGAGCTCCGCACTGATGCTCACTGTTCTGACGTGGATTCTTCTGCCCTTTACGCTGCCGGCGGCCCTAAATTTTCTCGGCACCGGCGCGGGGGTGTCGTCTTTAACTGTCGCGGAGCCCTTGATCGCGTTCTACGTAATCCCGCTGGTCGCGGGCTTCTTGATCCGGGCACGTTACCCCAATCTGGCGAAGGAGATCATCCCGCATCTCAAGACGATCGCAATCGCCACGCTGCTGCTGTCGGTCGCACTGTACGTCGCGGCCTCGTGGAGCCTGTTCACCTCACTGTTTCTTACCGGAATGCTTGGTTTTGCTCTCGCCATTCCACTGATCTCGCTGCTCATCGGCTTTGTGCTCAGCCCGCCGTATGCTCGGCGCACCTCTGTCGAGACCCCGCACCGAGGCTCCAAGATCACCTCGATCATTTCGATTTCACTGCAAAATATCGGCGCTTGCCTCGTGTGTGCGTTCTTCGTCCTCCCAACATATCCGTTGGCCGGAGTTGCGATCTTGATCTTTGCGCTGGGTTCGATCTTCGTCACAGTGCTCGTGATGGCAGAACTGGGCAAACGACATGAAAGAGCGCTGGCTGGATCAAGTAAAATATCAGCGTGAAATAACGTTCTCCTTGTTGAACCGAGCGCCCCGACGGCCGCTCAGCGCAATGGAATGGTCTATGAGTTCGCTAGTTTTTTGCTACCTTATGTTGCCTTTACCCATGGTTTCATCAGGATTGAGCAGTACATCGATGGCAGTTAGTTCGGGTGTGCCGTTCATCTGAAAATTTCGTTCCAGTCGTTTTTCATACTAACGATGGTGTACTTTTTTTCCTCGGCAATGGCGAGCAGTTTCTCTGCTCCATTTTCATACGCGTATTCGCGTTCATCATCGTCGTGATGTATGAATAATCTGAATTTCGCAGATTCCAGCATTTCTATATCGACGTCGCCATTACCCCCTGCAACAACAGGTAAGCGTCCGGTTCGGGCGAATACATGCTCGACCTTTCCTGGACCGAGAGCAACTCCTCCGAGAACCCTATCACCCCTAGTTAACGCGCCGTTATGGTATTCATACTCGGAAGCTGAGCCGATTACGTTCTCCTTGAAGATTCCCCACGTTTCCTCAGAGATTACGCGCATGAAATCTCGACCACCGCCGGAGCAGACAAATACCCGGTACTCGTAACTCTTCAGCAGGTCAAAAAGCTCGAGCATGGGCTTGTACACCAGGTCGGTGAAGTTAGCGGCGAATTTCTCCTGTTTTACGGTAGCAAAAAACTCTCGCACTTCGGCTTCGAACTCATCGGGAGTTTTTCCAGACCACTCCCGTGCAAAAGCACCTTCAAGAGCCATAATAGCCTCAGGGTTTTGTTCGAGTGCCTTTTGGAAAAATGTCTCGTCTCTTTCGAGAATAGCCTTGTAAGGCTGCTTACTTGCCAAAGAGGGGTCATTCTGAGCGGTATTAGCAAAAACTCTGAATAGGAAATCAAGTTGTACCGGCACCGGCTGCTCTACCCACAGTGTGCCATCGTTATCGAACGTTGCGATGCGACCTGCGGGTTTAACATAGTTCGGACCTTCTTCTGTCGACGATTTTAGAAAGTCAATTATGGATTGTTTTGCTGGCCCATCATTCCAGCTTTCAAGTGTACCTTCATTCGAGATTAACGAGATCCCCTCCAACTTTTTCAATTCTAGGAATTTGTTTCAATTAGCAAATTTGAGTTTTTCTCTGAAAATCACATTCTACCTTTATTTATTTTGAGCCTTTTCTACGCTTTTTTGACCCATTGCAGTACTGTGCCCGTTCGGGGTTAAGAGGCATCCAGCGCTGCTTATGGGCCTAAACCTTGGCCAGCCCAGAAAATAAAGAGCGCCAGAACTCGACAAAGACAGCGATCAGCGTAAATTGCAAAATGGGGGTCTGAAAGAAATGACCTGTGTAAGTTATCTATTCGGCTCCCGCTCGCCCTTTAGCCCCGCTTTTGCGCTCCGTGACATTTCTTATACTTCAATCCGCTGCCACAGGGGCATGGATCGTTGCGGCCCGCCTTTCCTAGCGCAGTCGGCGGGCGATGCTTCGACATTACGTCGGCCGGCGCGCGCCCCTCCCGGAGGAGTGCTGTCATCTGTCGCATGGGCTGGTCGATATGCGCGAAGAACGCCCGATAGCCTGCGCAGAGGTAGTTCAGCCCAAGGTCACCTGTTGGTGTCCTTATAAAACGGTTTTTGGGACATTCCCCGTGGCACGCAAAGCGGACTGGACACTCTTGACAGTACCGCGGGAGCGTGTCGCGCTTGTTCAGGCCGAACTGACGTTGTGCGTCTGAGGACACCAGTTCGATAAGCGGCGTCTCCAAGATGTTGCCCAGCAGGTAGTTTGGTTCAACGAAGTGATCGCACGAATAGAGGTCGCCGTTATGTTCGAGCGCGAGTGCGGTGCCGCAAGTCGGGGAAAAGATGCATACGGCAGGCGGCGCCCCTGCCCACGCCGCTAAAGCTGCGTCGAAATGCTGCACGAACACGCGACCGACGTCGCAGGTGACCCATTCATTAAAGATGGCGATAAGGAATCGGCCCCATTGTTCCGCGGTCACTGAGCGATCCGTTACCGTGTTCCCTTCTTGGAAGCCCGTTTCGTTATGCCGCTCCACGATGGGTATAAACTGGATAAACTGTGCCCCCACGTCGTCACGGAAGAACTCGTACACCTCGACGGGGTGCGTAACATTGGCCGCACTAACTGCGCACAAAATGTTAAACTCCACGTTATATTCTTGCAATAGACGTGCAGCGTGCAGCACGCGGTCAAACGTCGGGCGTCCCGCCTTATCTACGCGATAGGCGTCGTGTAGTTCCCGCGGCCCGTCAACGCTCAGACCGACGAGATAGTGATGCTCGCGGAGAAAGATGCACCATTCCTCATCCAAAAGCGTGCCATTTGTTTGCAGGGTGCGTTCAATGGTCATGCCAGAACGCGCGTATTTTTGCTCGCACTCGATCGAACGACGGTAGAAATCGAGCCCCATCAGGGTCGGTTCGCCGCCTTGCCACGCAATCGTGGCGTGCGGGACTCGCTGCGCGGCGAGGTACTGATGCAGATATGATCCCAGTACCTCGTCAGTCATCCGAAAGCGGCTGCCAATATAAAGCTGTTCTTTCGACAAGAAAAAACAGTACGAACAGTCCAGGTTACAGATGGCGCCGGTCGGCTTAGCGAGAATGTGAAAGGCTGGAGGCGAGTTCGTCGAATCCATTCCGTGTCCATGCCGCGCACCGGGTTTCCCGTCGGTGCATAGCCAATTGATTGTCTAAATACTATTTTTCGCGCTCGCGTAAATGAGTTCCGCTCCACTAGCTGTGGAAAACGCCGCGCGAAACTAACCGTCATTGCACTCTTGTGCACTCTCGAGGCAATCGAGCAGCTAATCAGCCTGCTCCTTTTTGAGGTAGACGGTGATGTTCTTGCAAAACGGGGCCTTGCGCTGAGCGTTGCGCTCTTCTTTTAGCCTGCCGGAACATGCACCTCTTCATTGTCTGGCAGCTCGATATCAGGGGCTCTTTTTAACACGTAAGCCGTGACGACGCCCACGAGACTCAAAATCAGCGCTACGACAGCGATGTACGCAAAAGCCTGATTCGTTGGAACGAGAACCACGGTTGGCCCCGCTGGCAGAACGACCGTAATTGGGGCCTCATATAGGGTAAGCAGCGCTCCTGCAACGGCGGTGCCGACGGCGCCTCCGATAAACCGGAATACCGTATTAAGCGCCGTTTCTGCGCCAGTTTTGCTCGGTGGCACATACATAATGAGGACGTTGATAGCAGAGACAAAGACACCCCCGATACCAGCAAACAAAATCACCGTCCCGATGATGATCTCCGCAAGCGTCGCATTGAATAAGATAAACCACACAAAACTCGCCACTACGATCAAGGACGCGAGCAGCAGAGCATTCTTGGCGCCTCGAAGCCTCACAATCCTCCCGAATAGCGGACCGGCGATCAGAATGACAAGTCCTGCGGGAACGAAGACCAATGCCGATTGGAAGGTATCAAGACCAAAGCCGACGGGAGACGGGGTGCGTGTAAGGTAAACCATCGCGAGATACACCATAAACATCGCGAAGCCTGCGATAAACATCATAAGGTTGGTCTCAAGGACATGCCGCACACCCTTGAGCTTGAGGTCGATAAGTGGATCGCGGACGCGCAGCTCTGCATACACGAGGGCGATCACGGCGATAATAGCGATCGCAAACAGGCCTAGCGTGTAGGGAGAAGTCCACCCCCAGACGTCGGCCTCGGTCAGGGGCACGAGGAACCCGACAATCGCGATCCCGAGCAGGATGATGCCCCAGATATCAAGGCGAGACGCAGATCGCATTGGCGACTCGCGAATCTTCCAGAGTACGAGGAGCGTTACAATAGCGGCAACAGGAGCCAAGAGGTGGTAGTTTGTCTGCCAGCTGTAGGTCTGTGTGATATATCCTCCACCGATAAATCCAATCGTCGCGCCCACGGCAAACATCGCGCTGATGATGCCGGTTGCGGTGGGGACCTTCTCACGCGGAAATTCGTCTCGAATGAGCGCAAATGCTAAGGGGAACATTGCTAACCCCACCCCCTGAATGGCACGAAACGCGAGTAAACTATCTATGCTCCAAGCGAATCCGTTCCCAATAACAGCAATCGTGTAGAGCGTCAGCGCCACAAGCAGCAGCTTCTTTTTCCCGTACGTGTCTCCCAGCTTGCCAAATGAGGGCGTCGTCAGGCTTCCAAAGAGCAGATAGATAGCAGGCACCCAAGATACTACCGCTTCAGTGGTGTGAAACTCGGCCTGCAGCGTGGGCAGCGCTGGAATAAGCATGGACTCGCTAAATGAGACCATGAGCCCCGTGAGGCTTAGGATCACTAAGACTAGCCCAGTGCTCCCTGCTAAGTCGTTTGAACGTGCTGCCATTTGGTCCTTCTCACTCGGTGGGGTAGTGTGCCAGACCGTCCCTGCGGCGAGTGTGCCGCTCCTTGAGCCGGCACATAACCGCTGCTTTGCTTTAACAAGAGCAACTTCTTGCAAGTCGGATAAAGTTTTTTATTTGATCTAGCTCACAGAAAACGACTGAAATGGCAAAAAACAGAGAGATGAGAAGGGCGATGAGCACTAATAGTAGTCAGTTTCTTTTTGCGCACGCCTCTCGGTCGACCCGGTATTTGAAGGTAAGCGTGCTCGCCGCGGCGAGATTCGTTAGGTCCGGCCTGTGCTCAGCGATTCAAGCGTAACGATATTGTCGATCTGGGTGATGGTACTGTAAGCAGGGTTACTGATCGCGATTTTTGTGTACTGTTGATACACCGTCGGCGGGTGGCGAGCGACTAGCTGGTACGCCTTAGCTTGGAGGGACGTCACGTTCGTCGTGAGAACGTACCCAGACGTATTGAGGCTATGCACGTAGTTCGTTGCGTCGTCAATGGTTTCGAAACGGATTATCGTCTGATTGTCGTGAATGCTCGTGGCCGCCGTCAGGTTGTACTGTAGCTGAACGTTGACCGTGGTGTTGTTTCGCCACTTTACGTCCCACGAGACGAGGCTTGTGCTGTTTCTAAACTCTCCATAAAGCGATGACACAAACTGCGAAAGAAACGCGTCATGTTGTTCGCTCGCTTGTGACGTCGCCGTTGACGGCGTGGGTGAAGTGTTGTTTGATAAGGGCGAGGTGCAGCCGGCCACCAACACTGCCACAACCACCAACGCGAGGAACAAGGTCCAGGATGACTTATGCATTTCAAAGGCTCCTTTCGGTATCGTTTAGGATTCGACTGTTGTTGATAACCCACTAAGTACAAATGGCGCAACCGCCGTGTTTTTTATGGAGTGCTTGTTTTATAAAAGCAGTGCTATGCCGCGCGCCTCAAGTTCGGGCGGCTACCGACAAGGGCGTGCTTCGCGAGGCAAAGGCCTACTACACACCCGCGGGGCGCATATCATCCATTTTTTACAGCGCAGCCCCCCCACGGCGTCGAACAAAAGAGCAAGCTTTAAAAACCGCGAATTACCATCTTGTTCGAAATCAAAACCTCAAGGATTGCAAAACGGCATCCTCGTGCAGCATTGAAAGCTGCCAAGTGGCTTCACAGAGCATCGCCTCATTTGCTGAAAACGACGTTGGAGGATTTGGATTTGACTGACACGAAAGAGTCTGCTCACCCCGTGGAACACCACGAGGCACCAGTGGTCCGAGTTTCAGCGGACGAACGGACTCCCAAGATTCGGCAGATCGTCTTCGTTGCTTTGATCTCTGCCCTCTTCGCGCTGGTTTGGCTGGAAGTGTTAGGTTTACTCAACAGCGCCTTCTGGCAGAACAACTTCGTCACAGCCAACCGCTGGATGATTCCCGTCCTTGTCCTCTTCTTCTCGCTGCTTGTCGGGCTCGTAGGGAAGTACATGCGCGCTCCAAACGTGATCCACGGCACTATGGAAGATGTCCTGACAGACCCGAACTTTAATCCGGATTTCACGACGTTTCCTGGCGCGTTGCTCACGTCCTTTTTCTCGATGCTTTCAGGTGCCAGCGTCGGCCCCGAGGGCCCGCTCATTTTTCTCGTGGTGGACATCGCCGCGTGGTTCGGCACTAAGCTCAAGTTGACGGGGCAAACGTTGTTAGGCTTCGCTGGAGCCGGCCTTGCCTCGGCCCTCAACGGCATTATCGGCAACCCCCTCTTCGCTGCGTTGTTCTCCAGCGAATTGCAGGGAGGTGAGAAGGGAGGCCTGCAGCTGATCGCGTGGAACTTGGTCGCAGGGGTGATCGGCTATGTCTTCTTTGTGCTGGTCGCGTACCCGGGATTTGCCTCAAGCATCGCTGCCACCCCGGTGAATGTGCTTACGATTCCGTACGCGGTCGCTGCGGTGATCCTCGGCATCATAGGCGCTTTGCTGGCTATCTTCATCGGCATTTCGTTTCAGATCTTCGGCAGGATAATGGACCGTGTGTTCAAAGACCGGTTCATCGAACGCGTTATGGCGGCTGGAGTGATCATCGCAATCGTCGGCTACTTTGTTCCCGAAGTGTTGTTCTCTGGCGAAGCGGAGCTTCACCCGATCCTCGCCAACCCAGTGGCATATGGAGTGCTGATGTTGCTGGGCTTGGCGATCCTAAAGGTCCTCCTCCTGGGACTCTCGTTTAAGAGCGGGTACCTCGGGGGGCCTATATTCCCGACGTTGTTCGCCTCCACAATGATAGCCCTCGCCATCAGCCTGCTCTTTCCGGGCGTGCCTACCGGCTTGCTTATCACAAGTGTTATAGCCGCGGCTATCACGCTCGTGCTAGGTGCGCCTTTTGCCGCCATCTTGCTCACCATCACCGTATCGACCTCCAACACGTACGAACTCGGGTACATAGGCTTGGCAACCGCTACGGCGCTTGTTATTGGCACGGCCTTTAAAACACGCATGGCACAGCGCACCGCGAAGCGCGCAGGTGCGTAAGGCCCCGAGCGCTCGCATTCTGCCTGCCTTCGGGTGTCCTCTCTCTTTTTCGACTACGCCTTTCGGGTTACCCCGCAGCTGTTCGAGCCAGCGTCCCGGAATTCATCGCTCCCAGAGTTGGGGCAACAGAGAGCTGCGTTGCCTTTCATCCGTACGAATCTCACTTCTAGGCTTGTGACTCCTGAGTCATTTCGCAACTTTTATTGCATCCCTCAGTAGTTAACTGGACGAGTCGCGGAGTAGAGGGGATCAAATCGACGTCTCAAGCTTATGAGGGATCATGAAGCCTACCGAGAAGCTTCCGGAATTACTTGAGTTTTTCAACATTATTGCGAGAATCCGTCGTCTCAACGAGGTTTTTCGCCTGAGCTCGAGAATTCGCTATTTGTACGAAGTCCTGTGTTTTATCCTGATTGTTTTTGACGGCTTTTTTTTGTTCATCACAGTGATTTTCCCTCTGAAGTCAGGCACCCTCGAAGCAGTCGCGACGTTTGACGCGGTTGTGGTGCTCTTTCTATGGGTCGAATACCTATTCAGGGTGAACGAGCAGGATGACAAGTGGCGTTATGTCGCCTACCAGTGGAGCGACATTCTCGCCATTATTCCTTTTGACTACATTGCTCTCGTCTCGTTTGGCATCGCCCTGCCGCTGACGATTGCCTTCAAGCTATTGCGACTCGTGCGAATCGTCGCGCTTCTAAGGTTCTCGCGCAGAATAGAACGGGAAGTCCTGGCGTTTGCCGAAAAGACCAGGCTAATCTACGGCCTCGCTATTTACCTTCTTGTCCTCATTGTCGGCGCACTGCTCTTCTTTTACATCGAATCACCGGTGAATTCCACCGTGAGCACGCCGAACGACGCCCTGTGGTACATGATCGTGACCATGACGACCGTTGGCTACGGCGATATCGTACCCCATACTGGATTTGGCAGGATAATTGGCGTTATCGCAATGCTTACTGCCATTCTCTTTGCCAGCCTCGTGACAGCGACAACGACCTCAGCCTTGATGGAGAAGTTTCGAGCGGAGCGAGAAGAGATTACAGAAGCAAGCAAGGAGACGATCGGAAACGTCCTCACACAACTGAGCGAACTCAGGGACCGGTTGGATGAGCTCCCGAAGGTGGCGGAGCGGACCGATGAGATCAAGGCTGACTTAGACGAGCTCAAGGCGATGCGAGCCGAGGTTCAGAGCTTGAAAGAATCTGTCGAGGGGAAGAAATAAAAGATTGAGTGTTTTTAGGTTTCCGGGCACCTGTCGCTTCAGCTTTCGAATAATCACAGACGGCGAGGAACGCGAAGCAAAATTGAAGCGCAGCTACGCAAACGCTTATCTTTAGGTGTGGTCCCTTGAAGCAAACGGAGCGCGCATAAGCGTGCGCCGAAGCGCTTTCTGCAAATTAGGGTTTTCTCAACTATTTCTTGAGCGAAATATCTCCACGGACGTTTGTGGCGCCCAATCAATTTCTCTTCTAACTTGCGTCTACAGGTCGTTATTTTGCCTGTCTCGGCAAAAACAGGGCGATCACAAACCCAAGAAGCAATATGAGAGCAAGTGAGGCAAAGGTGAGGTGCATTGCCGAGCTGATCGTACTATCGACGATGCGCTGCGCTTCAGGAATGAGACTCTGGGGGATGCTCGGCGGCGCGCTTGTCTGCATATTTTGGGTGTATGCGTACAGATTCTGTTGTATCTGCTCTTGAGTCGTCGTATTACTTACGAGCGTCGAGGTGCTGATCCCTGCAACAAGCCCGTTGAAGACTCCCACGAGGAGCACAGCGCCAACAAGCGCTGTACCCACGGAATAGCCCAAGTTCTTTGCAGTGTTGAGAAAACCTGAGGCATCGATCTCTTGGTCTTTTCGCACCGCAGACATGGTGAGATTGGTCAACTGAGACAGCAATAACCCCACTCCGATGCCGAATATCACCGTACCAGGGATGATATCAACAATCTGAGTGCTCTGGCTAAACACGTTGCTCAAAAGGTACGCGCCTGCAGCAGAAATCAGAAATGCGACGAGGATGATGATCTTGGGTCGTACGACGGACGAGAGTCTGCCCCCTGTGAGCGATAGCACGAAAATTGCAACCGAAAGGGGGAGCAAGGCGACGCCTGTCATAAAGGCGCTCACGCGAGTGACTTGCAGCAGGAATACGGGGAGGATAAACAGCACGCCACCGAACGCGATCTGCTGGATTGCGCTAGCTGCGTTGCCCAAGACATAGAGTCGGTTTTTGAGCACTGAGATGTCGAGTAACGGCTCCACGTGGTGGCTTATGCGCCGCCACTGCCAAAGGAGGAAGGCGCCGAAAAGGATGAGGCCGACCACTATGAACAACGGTACTAATTGCCAGTACTGCGGAGAACCGAGCAGCAAAATGCCAAATACGAGAGAGAACAGCGCGGCAACTGAGAGCACAACGCCTCCGAGATCTATGTCACGCCACGCAAGACGTGGCTTTGACTCGCGCAGGTACGATCTCATCACGATTACGGCGAGGACACCGAGCAGCTCGAACGCAAAGATCAATCGCCAAGTGGCAAAGGACGTGAGAGCTCCGCCATAGAGGGGGCCGATAGCAGCCCCCAGAGCGGCGATGCCCCCCCAGATGCCAAATGCCGTCAGTCGGTCTTTGCCTTCGTACGCCGCACTTACCATGGTGGTCGTCGCGGGTAACATCAGGGCGGCACCGATGCCTTCGAGAAGTGACCAGCCGATGAGCAGCATGATGACGTTAACGCTCAAGGTGGCCGTAGTTGTGCCGATGCCGTACACGATGAGGCCGATGAGGAAGGTCTTCTTCCTCCCCAAAACGTCCTGCAGCTTGCTTCCGGCAAGCATCAGCGACGCCATGGTTAGCGCATATATGGCGATTAAAGCCTGAATAGTGCTTAAATCGGTGTGTAAGTCGACAACTACGGCCGATATGGCCACGTTCATGGCGGAGCTATCCAGAACAATGATGAAGATGGCTATGCAGGAGACTAAAACGACCCCCCATTTGAACTGTGGCTTCTCTTCCATCGAAATACCTCGGAAAATCTATCTAACCATGTGCCACGCGCGCTTAAGAATCCCTGGGAAACACCAACCAAGCGCAGCTGGTCGATTTCGTATGTTATGGCGGTTTTCCGCTTTATCTCTAACGGTACTATCCGCGTTAATACTCGAAAAATGGGCCAAGAAGAGATGAAACATTATCCTCTCTTTCTTCTGTAACCCCCCACGAGTGAGGCAAGAAAGGCCGAATTGCGCAAGCGCGCACTCCGATCAAGCCGAAAAACAGTAAAGAAGCAGTTTTCGTCTCACAAATCTCAGTCGATTTTGCGTGATGAGCTAGTATGTCGCTGAAACAAAGCTAGACAGTACGTCCCGCAATCCAGTACCCCTGATGTGAATGTCTTAAGCAGGACCTGGATTATATCCTTTAGAGGGCTAATGCACGCCTAGAAGGCAATCTTTAAGTACCTTGTGCTGCGATCCACAGCCGCGCAGGTAGGTTCCGGCAACCCATTTGGGCGACGCTGCGGTTAAAGACTCAAGGACTAGCATGTTCGAAATAGAGTTCGCCACTTTCGCCGCCATTGTTTTTGTTTTCGCGCTCGTCTCTCGTCGCGTTGAGAGACTGGATGTGACCGCGCCCATGGCATTCATCGTTGCGGGCATGTTGTTCGGCGCCACTCACCTCTTCAACGCGTCGATCAACAATGAGGTCCTTCTTCTTATCGGAAGCATCGCCCTTGTGCTGGTCCTGTTCACCGATGCGTCGCGTATCAACATTTCGCTGTTCCGGGTAAATGCAGAGTTGCCTGCCCGGCTGCTCATTGTCGGTCTACCGCTGACGATCGCGGTTGGCGCGGTGATCGCAGCCCTGCTGTTTACGAACCTCACGATTTGGCAGGCAGCAATCATAGGAGCGGTGCTCGCTCCTACCGACGCGGGTCTGGGGCAAGCGATCGTAACCAGCGAACGAGTGCCCGTCCGGATTCGCGAGGCGCTTAACGTCGAAAGTGGCCTGAACGACGGTGGGTCGGTGCCCTTTCTACTGGTGTTCCTCGCTCTCGCGGCAATTCAGGAAGGCGTTGAGCCTCCCAGCTTTTGGATAGTCGCAGTGGAGCAGGTAGGCATTGGCGTGGTCGTCGGCCTTCTCGTCGGAATCGCCGGAGGGTGGCTGATCAGGAGCGCTACACAGCGTGGCTGGATGACTAGGACGTTTAAGCGCCTGAGTTTCCTAGCGCTCGCCGTTCTCGCTTGGGGTGTCGCGGGGCCGATCGGCGGCAGCGGCTTTATTGCAGCCTTTGTCGGAGGGTTTGCCACGGGAGCGACAGTCGGCGAGGTCGAAGAGGCGGCCACCGACTTTAGCGAAGCTGAGGGAGAGCTTCTCCTTTTAGCGGTTTTCTTCCTCGTCGGCGTTATCGCAACTTCGCTGCTGGGAGCCCTTAACTGGACGATCCTCCTCTACGCGATTCTCAGTCTGACGGTTATTCGCATGCTTCCTGTAGCGATTTCTCTTATTCGCACGAAGTTGCGACGCAGTTCCGTGCTGTTTCTTGGCTGGTTCGGGCCGCGCGGCCTCGCGTCTATCGTCCTCATGCTGGTCGCCTTAGAGGAGCCGGCACTCGCTCCTCTCGCTCCGCAAATCGCGACAATCGTCCTTGTGACCGTGATTCTCAGCGTCTTCGCGCACGGCATTTCCGCCCGACCTGGCGCAGCCATTTACGCACGTAAGGTGGCCGCAATGGATTCCGATGCGCCAGAACTGCGTGCCGTTTCACAACTCCCGGCTCGTCAGAGAAGAATGAGCAAATAAAAACAAGGCTAACGCGAGCCAACAAGCTTGGCGAGACGAACGCTTGTCATGCAACTGCACCAAGATTCAAATGCGCTGCGCGAGTGAACGCTCACGCAACAGATCAGAGGCTGACGATCCAGGTGCCCCGGAACCGGCGATACCCAGTCCTCTAAGGAAACTGTGGCTCAGTGTCCTCGTTGCCAAACGTCGCCGCTTTTTTCAGCGATAGATCTATCGGACATTGGCGGTCGTCTGCGCGCGCAAAACGTGTCCTGCGGAATCAGAACGATCAGACTAAATACTTTCTGAAAAGTGTTTATAGAGACATTTCAACAAACGGGAGGTGAAACTCAAATGGCTGAAGAAAAATCTTCAATGTGGCTACGTATAACAGAGATCATCATCGGTCTAATCGTGCTTGTGTTGGGTGGCTACGTAATTGCGTATCCAGGAGTAGCGGCAGCGACCCTCATAGGTTTCCTCGCAGTCGGGATCTTTATTCTAAGCTTTGTAGAATTCGCCCGGATTTTTTCAGAAGGCATCTCAGGATGGCAGCGACTTCTACGCTTGATTCTATCAGTGATCGTATTTCTACTCGCAATAGCAATACTTGTCTCCCCGCTCATTTGGGGAGGATTAACCCTAGCGTGGCTGGTAGGACTGGCGTTGATCTTTTTGGGATTCGTGGCCATCGCACGCGCCACTCCAGGGATGATAGTCGTCGGCATCATCGCAGTTGTAGTCGGCTTTGTCGTGTTCATATATCCTCCGCTCGGCGTAGCCACTGCAGTACTTTTGCTGGCGATAGCTCTGATCATATTCGGGTTAGAGTTGATAGTATCAGGCCTCTTGGGAAGATGGGTATAACCCATTCCCTCCTTCTTTTTTTGTGTGGTTAAGGCTCCGATACAACAGTTGTTTGAAGGAGCGCAGAATTATTTGAGCTCATCGTGCACCATGAGTGGGCATGCCAATGTGTGTCTGCCCTAGCGGTAGCAGCGTTTACCCGTGTAGATTGGGGATCCAATGACGATAAGATCGTTATTTAGGCTCTCGAGTGCTGAACACTGATTGACAAAAGTCCAAATGGCAAGATGCGAACATTGAACGAGAGAGGTGCGAATTTTCCCAGGGTTGTCGTGGGCAATGCATCAAAAAAAGAAAAAATAGCTTATTGGAAGGGTTTGCTTTATGTCGCTGCCGCTGTTTTGAGGGCGTCTGTACACCCTCTATTTGCGTCTGCGATGTACTGCAACCGCCGCTCCCTTGTGTTCTATGACATCATCATCCTTCTTTTCATCATCCTTCTTCTCTCTGTGATGATGAACGGCTGCGGCTTTTCCCACTGGTCCTACCAAGTTTTTCACCTCCCTTATCTACGTGGTAATTGGCGATGCGCTTTTGCAGCTACCGCTTCGCCTCTCTTTGTTGTGCGGTTATGTGCTGCAACTATTTATTTCAATGCCACTGTGCTCGCACGCCAAAGTCCCTAAAGTCGTTTTGCGCGTAGACCGTCGCTGCTGCCTTGCTGCTTTCAGAAGATTTCGCACCTCCCCTTTAATTTATGGTTTTGTGGTCTTGAGGGTTCGACCTGGTTCAGCGCCAGAAATTTCGGGTTTTATTAACCACGATGAGAGATCGGGCGATGCAGACTATAATCGTCGGGGAAGATCTTTTAAATGGAATCCACCAGTTACCTTATGGCGTCCTCTTCATGATGGGGAATGCTGGGAGTAGTATGACACAAGGTAAGGTAATGGGTCCGGTGGACTATCTGATGGTCAAGTTTCCCGGGAACAAGTTCAGTGGCAAGGCAGCCCCTGAGCTGTTGAAACTTGAAAAACAAGGCATCATCCGGGTGATCGATATGGTTTTCGTTATGAAGGATGAGAACGGGAAACTGGTAACATCCGAGGCAGTCGACCTGACAGAAGAAGCGCGAGCTGCGTTCAATGAATTGTCAAAGAACACCCGTGAATGGTTCTCACAAGGTGATATAGAAGAGATCACCGCATCGTTGCCCAACAATAGCACGGCCGGCCTTCTCCTGTTCGAGAACATCTGGGCCACCCGGTTCAAGGAGGACCTCCTTGAAATGAATGCCGAGGTGATCGACATGGGGCGGATCCCCCCGGAAAATATCCAGAAGGTAGAGAAAGACTTGGCAAAAAGAGGTGATTGAACGATGAGAGGAAGAGGAGTAGCACTTGTTGCGGGAGCGAGAATGGGACAACGGAGGGCCGAGGAGGCGGCCGCACAACAGCAGGCTGCGGCACCAGCTGCGGCACCAGCTGCGGCACCAGCCAGTACCGATGTCACTGCCGAGATAC